>UMJO01007347.1_pt1 | contig 16412 bp, 17 predicted proteins | sample 1966081 | NCBI WGS metagenome assembly UMJO01 (sample SAMEA4836152, study PRJEB28245) | human gut metagenome | biome: gut microbiome; material: fecal sample | place: Denmark | collected 2008 | reverse complement strand
TATCTTTTTTTATCTTTTTTTTTCTATTTTATTCGATTTTTAACGATTTTATTTACTTTCCACATATATTCTAAAAATATTTATCTCTGTTTTTCTCTTATTTTTAATTTTTTTCGATTTTATTCTAATTTATTTGAATTTTATTAAAAAAGTTTTCCACAATTAATAAATAAAATGTGGAAAACTTTATCAACATTTTTCTAAATAATTGCTTAAAAAAAGAATAAATGCTTAGGCATTTATTCTTTTAATCTAATTGGTAAAATCATATATACATAATCATTGTTTTCAACAGATTTTACTAAACATGGTGATATGCTACTACCAAATTCTATAAATACATCTTCATCTTCTATTGCTTTTAAAGCATCTAAGAAATATTTTGGATTAAATCCTGCTTCTAAATTTTTCCCTTCTGTTGAAACAAATAGTTCTTCTTTTGCATCTCCTGTTTGATTTGTACATGATATTACTACTTTTCCAATATCTACTTGTACTTTTACTGGATATTTTTTTTCTTTTTCCATAGATGATGCTGATATTAAGCTTATTCTTTCAAAACTGTTTTGAATATTGTTTTTATTTACTCTAATTCTTGTTTCCCAATTACTTGGAATTACATTTTTATAATTTAAAAATTCTCCATCTAGGATTCTTGTAACTATTTTACAGTTATCCATTTCAAATAATGCTTGATTTTTTGATACTCCTATTTTTACTGGTTCAAAAGAATCTGATAAAATTTTGTTTACTTCTACTAAAGTTTTTCCTGGTATTACTGCATTAAAGTCCTTTGTTTGTTTTGTAAGGAATATTGTTCTTAATGCTAACCTAAATCCGTCTACTGCAACTAAACTTAATTTATTATTTTCTATTTCGAATAAACATCCTGTAAAAATTGGTCTACTTTCTTCAGTACTTGTTGCGAAAATTGTTTTTCTAATCATATTTTTTAATACATTTTGGTCAATTTCTATTGAATTTTCTATTTCTATTTTTGGTAATTCTGGGAATTCTTCTGGATTCATTGTTGCTAGTTTATAATGTGATCCTTCACATTCAATTTCTAGTAAATTATTTTCATTTACACTAATATGTATTTCTGTATCTGGTAATTTTCTTATAATTTCACTAAACATTATTGCATTTACTACTGTACTACCTTGTTCTTCTACATCACATTCCATTATGTATTCAATTCCTATTTCTAAATCATAGGTTGTTAATTTTATTTCATTATCATTTGTTTGTATAAGTATTCCTTCTAGTATAGGCATTGTAGTTTTAGATGCTACACCTTTTACTACGGAATTAATGGCTTTTATTATTTTGTCTTTGTAACATACTATTTTCATTTTGCGTCCTCCTTATTAAATAATATAATATATTTAGTAGTAATAGTATTAGGTGCTGTGGAAACTGTGGAAAACTATGTTGAAACTTGAAATCCCTAATAAAATTACTGTTTATAATTTAGTGGAAAACTTTAAAAATAATCCACAGTTAAATTTGCAGTTTGTGTATAACCTGAGATGTTCACAGTTTTTTAACAGCTTATTAACATAGGGGTGTGGATATCTAATGTAGCTGTTCCGTAAGTATAGTTTGTTTTTATTTTTTCAAACATTTATTTTTGCAAACACAAATTTTAAAAAGTTTTAATTTTTTTCTATTTTATTATTGTTTGCCATTTATAATTATGTTTTTCACACTATCCACAATTAGCTTTGTATTATTTTTTTCTTTTATTTCTTTTTCAATTTTTTTACAAGCATGCATTACTGTTGAGTGATCTCTTCCTCCAAAGTCTACTCCTATCTGAGGAAAAGACATATTTGCAATTTCTCTACATAGATACATTGCAATTTGTCTTGGAAATGCAATGTCATTTGATCTTTTGTTTCCTGCTAAGTCATCTTTGTTTATACTAAAATATTTTGCAACTGTTTCTTTTATAAAGTCACAAGATATTACTTTTTCGCTTTCGTATTTGAACTCATTTATTATGTTTTCAGCTAATTCAATAGTTATTGGACTATGAATTAGTGAAGCTCTAGCTACAATTTTGTTAAAAACTCCTTCTAATTCTCTAATATTTGAATCAATTTTATTTGCAATATTTGATAAAATTAAATCCTCTATTAAGATATTTTCATCTTGAGCTTTTTTTCTAAGAATTGCTAATCTAGTTTCATAATCTGGACAAGATATATCTGCAAGTAATCCCCATTCAAATCTTGATTTTAATCTATCTTCAAGAAATTGAATATCTCTTGGAGGCTTATCACTAGAGATTATAATTTGTTTTCCATCTTCGTATAAAGAGTTAAATGTATGGAAAAATTCTTCTTGTACTCTTTCTTTTCCAGCAATAAATTGAATATCGTCAATTAATAAAACATCAATATTTCTATATCTGTTTCTGAAAAATTCATTTTTGTTATCTTTTATTGCATTTATTAATTGATTTGTAAATTTTTCTGAAGTTACATACAAAATATTTTTAGATTTGTCGTTTTCTAATATCCTATTTCCTATTGCATGCATTAAGTGAGTTTTACCTAAACCTACTCCTCCATACAAAAATAATGGATTATAAGATTTTGCAGGATCATTTCCTACTGCTAATGCTGCCGCATGAGCAAATCTGTTATTGTTTCCAACAACAAATGTCTCAAAAGTATACTTAGGATTTAGAGTGGATTTGTTCGATTCTATTTCAGTTGAAGTTGCTTTATTAATGTCTTTTATTATGTCGTGAGGTTTTTCATCTAGATTATCTTCTTTTGATAAATCAACAACTGAAAATGTCCAATCTTTGTTAGTTATGTACCTTAAAGTGTTAAAAATTAAGCTTCTATACTTGTTTTCAATAAAATCTTTTTGGAACTCTGAAATAGTTGTAAAAATAATATTATCTCCATCTATGCTTCTAATGTCTAAAGGCATTATCCAAGTATCAAAAGATATTTTGGTTACTTCAGGCTCTAATAGTTCTTTTATTTTTGCAAGTAATTCGTCCTTATCAATGGCCATTAATTTATCATCCTTTCTATATAGTTATCCACAAAGTTATCCACAATTGTTGATAATGTTGTAATATTTTTGTAAAAATAAAATTTTTTTTGCGAACAAAAATTTAAGTGTTTCCCAGTGAAATTCATATTTTTTGTACTTTGATATAATAACAAACTTTTACAAAACAAGTCAAGTTAATTGTGGAAAATTTTTTAAAACTGTGGAAAGTTTAAAAAAAACTTGTGGATAAGTTGTCTTATATTACAATAATATTACAAAAAAACCAAAAAATCTACTAAAAATTTGTTCTTTTTTTAAAAAACAAATAAATTTGACAAAAAACTTAGAAAGTATTGTCACGTAGTAATTTTTCTAAAAAATTTTTTATATTTTATTTTTATTGTTTTTTTAAAAAATAAAAAAGTGCAGATTTAAAAGCCGTTAAAGCTTGAATTTCCGTAAATTTTTATAAAAAAAACAAAATTGCTTGACAATTATCAAGAATGTAATGTATAATCTATATTGCTTAATTGTAGCAGATAATTTCCAAGAGGAATTTATATAAATAAAAAACAGTAGGAGGTGCTAAAATGAAAAGAACATTTCAACCTAAAAATAGACAAGAAAAAAGAGAACATGGTTTTATGAAAAGAATGAAAACAAGAGCTGGAAGAAACATATTAAAAGCAAGAAGAGCAAAAGGAAGAAAAAAATTAACTGCATAATTTAAAAATTGCTTAAAAATAGTTTCTAGAGCATTATTAGAAAAGGCCGCATTAATATTTAATATTATGCGAGCCTTTTAGTCTAACTAATAGGGAAGAGAAGAATGAAAAAGACTTTAATGTTAAAGAAAAATTATGAATTCAGAAATGTTTTAAATAGAGGAAAGTACTATTCTGGAAGATATATCGAAGTTTTTATTAAACAAAATGGTAATAAAAAAAATAACTTTTTAGGGATTGCTATAAGTGTAAAAACAGGAAAAGCAGTTATAAGAAATCATTTAAAAAGGCTAATAAGAGAAGGATATTACACTTTTGAAGAACAAATAAAAGTTGGGAATAGTATAGTTGTTTTATGCAAAAAGAAAACGAATGTAGATGAATTAAATTTTCAAAAAGTAAAAAATGATTTAGAATTTATTTTAAAAAAAGCAAACATTTTTGAGGAAAAACAATGAAAAAATTATTAATAAGTTTGATTAATTTCTATCAAAAACATATATCGTTATGGTTAGATAGTAAAAATATAAAATGTAAATTTTATCCTACTTGCTCAGATTATACGAAACAAGCAATTGAAAAATATGGTGTAATAAAGGGTGTTTTTTTAGGAATTAAGAGAATTTTGAGATGTAATCCCTTTTCAAAAGGAGGATATGATCCGTTAAAATAGGGTAGGAGGAAATAAAAATGTTTCAATTTTTTGCAAATATTTTTGGTTATTTGTTAGAATTTTTATATAATATAACAAGTAACTATGGTTTGGCAATTATACTTTTTACAATAGTTATAAAACTGATATTCTTGCCATTTTCTATTAAACAACAAAGAACGATGAAAAAAAGTGCTAAAATTCAAGAAAAGATGAAAGTTATTCAGTTTAAATATAAAAATAATCCTGAAAAAATGAATCAGGAAATGATGAATTTATATAAAAATGAAAAAATGAGTCCTTTTAGTGGATGCTTTACAGCGATAATTCAATTTTTATTGCTATTTTCAATTTTCTATTTAGTAAGATCACCATTAACATTTATGGAAAAAATACCATCAGAGGATATTTCTAAATATGTAACTCAAATTCAGGAAAGTGGCAAATCCGTAAGTGGAGCATATCCTGAAATTGATATAATCAGAGAATATAATTTCTTAAAAGAAAAAAATCCAGAAGATGCTAATATAGATAAAATAAATTTACAAATGAATTTCTTAGGAATTGATTTAAGTAAAGTACCACAACAAAATTTAACAGATATTACAGTATATATAATACCAATTTTATATATTTTATCGTCATTTATTTCTATAAGAATAACTACTTCAATGCAAGAGAAAGCGAATAAAAAGAATAAAGATACAACAATTGATGGTACAACAGGAAAAGAACTAGTACCAGAAGAAGAAAATAATGAATTAGATGCAGTAATGCAGACAAATAAAATGATGTCTTGGATGATGCCTATAATGTCTATTTCAGTAGCTCTTGTAGCACCTTTGGGATTAGCATTATATTGGTTAGTAAACAATATATTAATGATAGTTGAAAGAGTAGTCTTAGATAAAGTTATAAAAACTGAGGAGGAATAATCAGATGAGTAAAAGTATTATTTCAGAAGGAAAGACAACAAATGAAGCAATAGAAAAAGGTTTAAAAGAGTTAAAACTTCCAAGAGATATGGTAGAGGTAAAAGTATTAGAAAACGAGGATAAAAGAAGTTTTTTTAGTATATTAGCACCAAGAATAGTTAAAGTTGAAATGACTGTTAAAGAAAATAAAACTGATAAAAGAATAAAAAAAGATATTCATATGAGTGAAGAAGAACAAGAAAAAGCAGCAGACAATTTAGAATGTTTCTTAAAGGAATTTGTTAAAGAGTTACCTGAAAATACAGAATATTCAATAGAAAAAACAGATAAAGTAATAAAAGTTAATTTATTTAATAAAGATTTGGGATTTTTAATTGGATACAGAGGAGAAACATTATATGCATTACAAAATATATTATCAGCAGTTGCTAGTAAAGGAATAAAAGGAAAAATAAGAGTTATATTAGACATTGAAGGGTATAAAGCAAAAAGAGAAAAAACATTAGAAGATTTAGCAGAAAAAGTTGCTAGAACAGTTGTAAAAACAAAAAAATCTGTTAAATTAGAGCCTATGCAAGCATATGAAAGAAAAATTATTCATAGCAAATTACAAGGAAATAATAAAGTAGAAACAGTCAGTGTTGGTGAAGAACCACATAGAAGAATAGTAATTTCATTAAAAAAATAAATAAAAATTTGAGGTCAAAGGTCAAATTTACGAAATTAAAGTAAATTTTCCGTTGACCTCTTTTTTTGATTTATATTAAAAAAGTTATAATTTCTAGTATTTTTAGGCTTTTTAAAGTCAAGAATCAAGAGAATACAAAAAATAAAGTTATATTTTTTTATAATAAATTTACATAAATTAATAAAAACACTTAAAAAAAGTGACATAATGTGATATAATATAAAAAGTTTTTCTATAAAGAAAAAAGGAGGTTTTTTATGAGTACAATAGCATCAATATCTACGGCTCCACGGAATAGGAGGAATAGGTATTATAAGAATGAGTGGCGAAAATTGCTTTAAAGTTTTAGAAAAAATATTTGAGCCAAAGAAAAAAGAAGAGATAGAAGATATAAAAGGATATAGAATGAAATATGGAAATATAGTAGATGAGGGAGAAATTGTTGATGAGGTATTAGTTTCATATTTCAAAGCACCAAGAAGCTATACAGCAGAGAATATGTGTGAAATAAACTCACATGGAGGAAATATCGTAGTAAAAAAAATATTAGAATTATGTTTAAAAAATGGTGCAGAATTAGCTGAACCGGGTGAATTTACAAAACGAGCATTTCTAAATGGAAGAATTGATTTATTACAAGCAGAATCTGTTATAGATATAATAAATGCAAAATCAGAGAGAGAAGCTAAGACTGGTATTAAACAATTAGAGGGTACTCTTTCAAACGAAATTGCCAAAATAAAGCAAGAAATATTAGATGTAATGGTAAATATCGAAGTTGCTATTGATTATCCTGAATATGACGTTGAGGACGTCACAAATAATCAAATAACAGATATGTTGAATAGCGTAAAAGCTAAGTTATCAAAATTAGAAAAGAGCTTTGATAATGGAAAAATTATAAAAGATGGAATAAAAACAGCAATAATAGGTAAGCCAAATGCGGGCAAATCTTCATTATTAAACAAAATTTTAAAAGAAGAAAGAGCTATTGTAACTGAATATGAAGGAACAACAAGAGATACTATTGAGGAATTTGTAAATATCAATGGAATACCATTAAAATTAATAGACACAGCAGGAATAAGAAATGCTAAAGATGAGGTAGAAAAAATAGGAATAGCTAAAGCCAAAGAAATAGCTAAAGAAGCAGAATTGGTAATTGCTATTTTTGATAGTACAAAACATTTAACAAAAGAAGATATAGAAATAATTGAATTAATAAAAAATAAAAATGCAATAATTGTACTTAATAAAATAGATTTAGAGCCTGTTATTGATGAAAATGATGAACATTTTTCCGATATAAAAAGTAAAATTATAAAAATATCAGCATTAAATAATATAGGAATAGAAGAAATTTATGAAGAAATAACAAATTTATTTAACTTAAATGAAATAAATTTAGACAATGAAATTGTTATTACAAATATTAGGCATAAAAATTTAATAGAAAAATCAATCGAATGTGTAAATAAAACTTTAAAAACTATTGAAGATAAAATGCCATTAGATATAGTTGCAATTTATATAAAAGAAATTTTGGAAAATTTAGGAAATATAACAGGAGAGGTTGTAACAGAAGATATAATAAATGAAATTTTTGCTAAATTTTGTCTAGGAAAATAAATTGCAAAATGAGCAGCTTAAAACGAAAAATAAGACAAATAAAACACAAAACAATATAACTTGTAAGATAAAAAATAAAAATGATTAAAATTGAATTTAAAAGAAATTAAAGATACTTGAAAAAATAACCAAAAATAAATAAAAAAAGAGTTAAAAAATGTTTACTAAAAAGTAAATGGCGAACACATAAGTAATCAAACGCTACAAACACAACGAGTTTATAGATTTAAAAACATAAAAAAACTATATTATGTAAATGTAGAAAAATGTCGAATATTGTTTTTGAGAGTCAAAGAACTTAATGTAATACAATATATTAATAAAAATCATTTACTGATTAGTAAAATTTTCAAACAAACATTAACAAAACATAACTTTCTGTTTCACACGGAAGTAGAAATAAAAAGGAGAGAGAAACAAAAATGGAATATTTCGCAGGAGAATATGATGTTGCAGTTGTAGGAGCAGGTCATGCTGGATGTGAAGCAGCATTAGCAGCAGCAAGATTAGGAATGAAAACATTAATTTTTTCAATTAGTTTAGAAGCGATAGCTAATATGCCATGCAATCCGCATATAGGTGGAAGCTCAAAGGGGCATTTAGTAAGAGAAATCGATGCCCTTGGTGGAGAGATGGGAAAAAATATAGATAAAACAATGATACAAGTAAAAATGTTAAATACTTCTAAGGGACCAGCAGTATACTCATTAAGAGCACAAGCAGATAGAAAAAAATATCAAGCAGAAATGAAGCATACTTTGGAAAAACAAGAAAATCTTGAAGTAAAACAGGGAGAAATTGTGGATATCTCTGTGGAAAATGGGAGAGTAACGGCAATTAAAACTGATGTAGGAGCAATATATAAAGTAAAAACTGTTGTACTTGCAACAGGAACATATTTAAAAGGAAAAATTTTTATAGGAGATTATTCAAAGGAAAGTGGACCTGATGGTGTTGCAGCTGCTAATGAATTATCTGATGTATTAAAGAAATTAGGAATTAATTTGGTAAGATTTAAAACAGGTACACCGGCCAGAATAAATAGAAGAAGTATTGATTTTTCTAAGATGGAAGTGCAAAAAGGAGATAATAATATAGAAGCTTTTTCGTTTGAAAATGAGCCTAAAAACTTTGAACAAGTAGATTGCTATTTAACATACACAAATGATGAAACACATAAAATAATAAAAGAAAATTTACATAGATCACCTTTATATTCAGGAATGATAGAAGGAACAGGACCAAGATATTGTCCATCAATAGAAGATAAAGTTGTAAGATTTAGTGATAAGCCAAGACATCAAGCCTTCGTTGAGCCAGTGGGGCTAGATACAGAGGAAATGTATATTCAAGGAATGAGTTCATCATTACCAGAAGATGTACAAATTGCTTTTTATAGAACATTACCGGGATTAGAAAATGCAGAATTTACGAGACCAGCATATGCAATAGAGTATGATTGCATAGATCCATCAAACTTAAAGCTTTCATTAGAATATAAAGGCATAGAAGGACTATTTATGGCAGGACAAATAAATGGTACTTCTGGATATGAAGAAGCAGCATGTCAAGGTCTACTTGCAGGAATAAATGCAGCACAAAAAATAAAAGAAAAAGAACCATTAATATTAGATAGAACACAAGGATATATAGGGGTTTTAATAGATGATATAGTAACAAAAGGAACTAATGAACCTTACAGAATGATGACTTCTAGGGCAGAATACAGACTTTTACTAAGACAAGACAATGCAGATTTAAGATTAACTGAAATAGGACATGAAATAGGACTAATATCTGATGAAAGATACCAAAGATTTTTAACTAAAAAAGAAAATATAGAAAAAGAAATAGAAAGATTAAAGAAAACAGTTGTAAAACCAACAGAAAAAGTAAATGAAATATTAAAAAAATGTGGTACATCAGAATTAAATAATGGAAGTAAAATGGCCGAATTAATAAAAAGACCAGAAATTTCTTATGAAATATTAAAAGATATTGACCCTGATAGACCAGAACTTACATATCAAGAGAAAGAAGAAATTGAAATTCAAATAAAATATGAAGGATATATTAAGTTGCAAGAAGAACAAGTAGAAAAATTTAAAAAACTAGAAGAAAAGATCTTGCCAGAAGATATAGATTATGAAAAAATTAATGGAATAAGCTTAGAAGGAAGGCAAAAGCTAAATAAATTCAAACCTCGTTCAATAGGTCAAGCTTCTAGAATATCAGGGGTTTCACCAGCAGATGTATCAGTACTTTTAGTATATTTACAACAAATAGGAAACAAGAAATAAGGGCAAATGATAGATAGGAAATAGATAAATTATTATTACAATATAAAGTATGTTAAAAAAGTATAAAGATTTAAGGAAAGGAACAAATATGGAAATAAAAGAATTCTCTGAGTTAATGAATTTATATGGAAAAGAAATTTCAATAGAATTTTCGGATATTCAAGTAGAAAAATTCTATAAATATATGAATCTACTGATAGAATGGAATGAAAAAATGAATTTAACAGCTATTACGGAGCCAAAAGAGATAATAGTAAAGCATTTTATTGATTCTTTAACTATATTAAAGGATATAAAAGGAAAAAACACACTTGTTGATGTTGGAACAGGAGCTGGTTTTCCAGGTATACCTTTAAAGATAATGAACGAAGAAATAAAAATTACATTGTTAGATTCTTTAAATAAAAGAATAAACTTTTTAAATGAAGTAATAAATCAACTAGATTTAAAAAATATTGAGACAATACATTCAAGAGTAGAAGAAGCAGGGAAAAATAAAAAATATAGAGAAAGCTTTGATATAGCTACTGCTAGAGCTGTTGCAAATTTATCAACTTTATCAGAATATATGTTACCATTAGTAAAAACTGGTGGAAAAAGTATTTGCATGAAAGGTTCAGAAGTAAGTGAAGAAATTCAAAATAGTAAAAAAGCAATATCAATTTTAGGTGGTAAGATAGAAAATATAGAAAATTTTGAATTACCTAAATCAGATATGATGAGAAATATAGTAATTATTAAAAAAGTAAAAACTACTCCAAATAAATATCCAAGAAAACCAGGAACACCATCAAAAGAACCAATAAATTAAGAATTAAAGTTTCTTGTAAAACATAGAGATTGTACTATAAATATATTTTAGTACAGTCTTTTTTTGTGTATCGTAAATGATTAGTGGTATCATTATATAGAAAATGATATAAAACTTTTTGATTTGAAGATTTGTAGTGTGAATAAAGGATTATCTAATAAAGAAGATTATAATATTTTTTACTTAGTTATTCAAAAAGTAATTAAATTTGAATTAAAATTACATTTGAAAGAAATATTTATTTTTATTATATTACAAATATTATTTTTGCGTCTATAAATGTAAAATTATTGAATTTTAATAATAAATATTGACATTTCTTTTGAAATAAAAAATAAAAATATCTTTATATAAATTAAAAACTGATTAAAAAGTTTCATAAAAAATAATAAATTTAATTAATTTAAAAATTTGAAAACCCACAAAAAGCTTGATATATAAAGCTTTTAAAAAAATAAAAAATAAAAAACAACAAATTCTAATAAATAAAAAAGTTTGAAAAAATCTCACAAATTTATTGACTTTTCCATTATATTTATATATGATTATAATAGAAAAATAACAAAACATATAAGTAAATATTAACTTAAATGGAGGCGGAATAATTGGGAAAAGTTATATCAGTAGCAAATCAAAAAGGTGGAGTAGGAAAAACTACAACAACTGTTAATTTAGGAACAATTCTAGCAAAAAAAGGAAAAAAAGTATTATTAATAGATGCAGACCCACAAGGAAATGCTTCTAGTGGACTAGGAGTTGAAAAAGAAGTAGAAAACTCTACATATGATATTTTAGTAAATGAAACAGAAATGAGTGAAGCAGTGCAAACAACAATAATAAAAAATTTATATGTATGTCCATCAAATATGAGCTTAGCAGGAGCAGAAGTAGAATTAGTTTCAATGATGTCAAGAGAACAAAGACTGAAAGAAAAACTAGAGCCTGTAAAAGACATATTTGACTATATATTAATAGATTGCCCACCATCATTAGGATTAATAACATTAAATTCATTTACGGCATCAGATAGCGTATTAATTCCAGTACAATGTGAATATTTTGCATTAGAAGGATTGGGGCAACTAATAAATACAGTAAATTTAGTAAAAAGACATTTAAACAAAAATATTGAAATCGAAGGTGCATTACTTACAATGTATGATATAAGAACAAACTTATCAAATCAAGTAGTAAAAGAAGTAAAGAAATATTTTAATGATAAAGTATATAAAACAGTAATACCAAGAAATGTAAGATTAAGTGAAGCTCCTAGTTATGGAATGCCAATAACAGAATATGATCCAAAATCAAAAGGAGCAAAAAGTTATGAGAAATTTGCGAGAGAATTTCTAAAAATAAATGATGAAGAAAATAAAGCAAAACATATGCAATAAAATATAAGTTAAGAATGATAAAATGCAAAATATATTAAATAAAACAAAGGAATAGAAAGGATGGATGAAAAATGGCTAAAATGACAGGTTTAGGAAAAGGATTAGATGCCTTATTTGGACCAGCTCCAGAAGAAGAACAAGCAAAGGAAGATGACGTTTTAAAAAACTTAAAAATAACAGAAGTAGAGCCAAATAGAGAACAACCAAGAAAAAACTTTGACCAAGAAGCTCTAGAAGAACTAGCAGAATCTATAAAAGAATATGGATTAATACAACCAATCGTAGTAACAAAAAAAGATGGATATTATAGTATTATAGCAGGAGAAAGAAGATGGAGAGCTTCCAAAATAGCAGGGTTACAAGAAATACCAGCAATAATAAGAGAAGATAACGAAAAAATAAATTCAGAAATATCATTAATAGAAAATATGCAAAGAGAAGACTTAAACCCATATGAAAAAGCATTAGGAGTAAGAACATTAATAGATAATTACGGACTAACACAAGAAGAAGTGGCAAAGAAACTAGGAAAAGGAAGAAGCACAATAGCAAATATTGTTAGAGTATTAAACTTAGAACCACGAGTTTTAGAAATGGCAAAAGAAGGAAAATTAACAGAAGGACATTGTAAGGCATTATTAGCAATAACAGACCCAGAAAAACAATATACAACAGCAATACAAATGCTAGAAAGAGGAGCAACAGTAAGACAAGTAGAGAAAAAAGCAAGAATAAAAGAAACAAAAGAAGAATTAGATAGAAATCATATATTATATAAAAGTATAGAAGATAATTTCCAAAGCTTTTTTGGATCTAAAGTAAGACTAGATGCAGGAAAGAGAAGGGGAAAAATAATCATTGAATATACATCTAATGATGACTTAGAAAGAATATTAGGATTAATAAAATAGTTTAAGTTTTATTAAAGAAAGAGATGGTGTGATGGAACATATATTAGAATTATTGAAAACAGATAATTTCTTAATAGCGTTATCAGTAATAGTAATTTTATTAATAATAGGATTAGTAGTAGTAATAATAAAATTCAATAAAATAAGCAAAAAATATACAGAATTCATGAAAAAATTAGGAAATGGAAAAGACATAGAAGAAGACTTAGAAAATTATATGTATAGAGTAGAAAGAGTCGAGAAACAAAATGCAGAGATTTTAAATTACATGAGAAATATAGATAATGATTTAAATAAATGTATTCAGAAAATAGGAATTGTTAGATATAATGCATTTCAAGATACTGGAAGCGATTTGAGTTTTGCCTTAGCACTATTAGATGAAGAAAATAATGGTGTTGTTCTAAATGGAATTTATTCAAGAGAAATGTCAAATATTTATGCAAAACCAGTTGAAAATGGAAAATCTAAATATACTATTTCAGAAGAAGAAGGATTGGCGATTGAGAAGGCGATGAATGGGAATGGAACTGTTAGGGCGAAGTAAAATGAAAAAATTATCTTATATAGTATGAATCGTATTTTGGTATTGTAAGAAAAAATGTAAAAGTACAAAAATATTACAAATAAATATGTTGGAAGTAATTGAATAAAAAAGGATACAGGTAAAGAGAATTATTTTTATGTAAATAAGATTACATAAAGTTGATAAAAAATTAGAAATATGTTAAAATAAAAGTATAGTAACTAAATAGTTTATTTCAAGAGGAGGAAAAGCTATATGAATATAATAACAATTATAGCAACGATATTCGCAGCATTACTTGTATTAGGAGGGTTACTTCAGGCAGTTAGTAATATAAAAGATTTTGAAGAAGTAGCTTCTGGCAGTGGAATGATATTTTTTGGAATATTAATATTTTTATTATGTTACGGGTAATAAATCCAAAAGAGAATTCAAAATTTGAATTCTCTTTTATAAATAAATTTATTAGTTTCTAAAAGTTAAAAAAATTCAAAAATACTATTGACAAATAGTTTTAAAAATGCTAATATAAATAATGTCGTAAGACATTGATAATAATATGGAGAGGTGGTCGAGTTGGTTTATGGCACCAGTCTTGAAAATTGGCGTGCGTTTGTAGCGTACCGTGGGTTCGAATCCCACCCTCTCCGCCAATGATATAAAAGTTAGATATCATTATTATATCTAACTTTTAGTTTATAAATGGAGATGTACCCAAGTGGTGAAGGGGACTGTTTGCTAAACAGTTAGGTCGAGAAATCGGCGCGGAGGTTCGAACCCTCTCATCTCCGCCAAAAATAGGATATAGTTCTTTTTATTAAAGTTACTATATCCTATTTTTACATTAAGAAATAAGAATGATATAATAGATTTAAAAATAGACTGGAAGAGTATAGATGTTATACATTTAAATTTGAATAAGTCAGATATTGAATTTAAAAAAAATATATAGTATAATTATTTTAAGTATTAAGTTATAAAATAATAATCATATAAAAGAGGGTGATATTATGAAAAAAATAAAAATAGCAATTATAACAGTATTAATTACTATGACTATTATATATGGTGAAAATTACATAGTTAAAGCAGCTGGGGCTCAAGATTCAAATCCACATGTTCAGTTACCAAATGGTGGACTTACAAATAATCCGTATGCTCCAGGTGAACAAATACAGCAAGATAAAGAAGAAGAAAAGAAGAAGGAAGAAGAAAAAAAGAAGAAGGAAGAGGCAGAGAAAAAGAAAAAATATTCAGATGAAAAAAAGAAAAAATTTACAGCTAAAGAAATTAAAGAATATGTAGGTAGTTTATATAAAAATAATGATGGAGTATCAAAGGGAACAATTGGAAAGATAGATGAAAGTCAAGAAGTTATTGATGCATGGAATGTAACTTTGAAAGAAGATGGTTATCCTAAAGAAGATGATCCAGATAATAATATTTTTTATGCAGTACGTAATGGGTCAAGTGGAAAAGGAGATACTATATATAAATATCCATCGAGAGCGCAAAATACAACTGGAAGTTCAGAACAAAGTTTAGAAGATATGGTAAACGATGCGGATAAATTTATAGCTGGAGGGGAATTAAAATTAAATCAAGATGCATTAAGTAATTTTTCAAAGACGATGTATAATATATTGTTAGCAGTAGGTGTAGCTGTGGCTGTAATTGTAGGAGCTATAATAGGAATAAAACTTATGACATCTTCAATAGAAGAAAAAGTAGAAGCAAAAAAATTATTGGTACCATATGTAGTAGGATGTGCAGTTGTATTTGGGGGATTTGCTATTTGGAAATTAGTAGTTACAATTTTGCAAAATATATAGGAGGAATATATGAAGAAAAGAATTATTTTTGGAATTATAATAAGTTTAATAATTATTGTAATAAATTCAACAGTTTTTGCTACACAAGTTCAAGATATAGATGCAAGTTCATCAAGTAGTAGTGACTTTGGGTTGGGAAATTTAGATGATTATAAAGGAACAAATGCAACGTCAAATGCATTAGTATCAAAAGCTGGAAAAATTTTAGGAGTAATCCAAGTAATAGGGGTGGTTATTTCGGTAGTAATGTTAATAGCAATAGGAATAAAATATATGGTAGGTAGTGTTGAAGAAAAAGCAGAATATAAATCATCATTAAAGCCATATATAATAGGGACATTTGTATTGTTTACAGGGACAATGATACCCAATATTATATTTAAGATAATGCAATCAATATAAATTTTTTAAAAAACTATATAGATGTTGCAAAAAAAATATACTTTATGATATAATATGTAATGATAAGTTTATAAATGTCTTATAAAAAATTGAAAAGGAGGGAAAAATATGAATAAAACTGTAGCAAGAGGTATGTCTATTATTTTAATAGCAATGATGTTTATATCTATTTCAATGACTTGTTTTGCATTATCTCCAAGTGAAATAACAGGAGATTCAAATGTAACCGGTTCAGCAGAAATAACAAGTTTGGGAAAAAGTATAGTTGGAATATTACAAACTGTTGGTATAGTATTATCAGTTGTTGTTTTAATAATCATTGGTATAAAATATATGATGGGTAGTGCAGAAGAAAAAGCAGAATATAAAAAGACGATGATTCCTTATATAGTAGGTGCTGCATTAATCTTTACAGCATCAGTATTTGCAAATGTTATATACACATTTTTCAGTGGAATACAACAAGCTAAATAATTATAACATTATATATTTAAATATAAAGACCATTTTTTACAATTTAAACAGTAAAAAATGGTCTTTTATTTGTAATATATATGTAATAATAAAAAAATCATTTTTATTATTACAT
>UMJO01056625.1_pt1 | contig 16417 bp, 8 predicted proteins | sample 1966081 | NCBI WGS metagenome assembly UMJO01 (sample SAMEA4836152, study PRJEB28245) | human gut metagenome | biome: gut microbiome; material: fecal sample | place: Denmark | collected 2008 | reverse complement strand
TACCATGTTGCACTTGACACAATGAACGCCCCTACAGGTTGGTACAGACAATAACAATTTTACGCTCGGGCATTTTTAGTTTTCTATTGTACAAACTATCTTCACGAATTAACTGCCGAGGCACTCGGCTACAAAGTTACTTCACTTATAATTAGATAGTAACGCTCGGGCGTCATAAGTCTTTTTATTGTACAAACTGTCTTCACGAATTGACTGCCGAGGCACTCGGCTACAAAGTTACCTTAATATAGAAAATAACGCTCGGGCATTAAAGTATTTGACTTAAAAAACTATCTTCACGAATGAAAATATTGACTTTTGGAGGAAATTGGATTATTATTTAAACTGTATAACTTTAAGTATGCTTATTTTTAGGACAGATGATTTGTGAAGGAGTTGAAAAAAGTGCCGGATCTTTCGATAATTTTCGATATGGGTGTTGTTGCACTGCGTTTTCTTATGCCTGTTTATGCAATAATAATTGTGTACCAGTGCTTTGCCGCAATGCGCCGTCGCCGCCGTCCCGAAACTCCTTTGATTTCACTTTTGAACCCTGCAACGGGCGAGATGCTCCCCGTGCTTTTCTGGGAAAATTCAATCGGCAGAAGTAAAAGCAGTGATGTAACCGTTGATGACCCGACGGTTTCAAGAAATCATTGCGTACTCCTTCGCCGTAAAGACGGTTGGTATGTAAGCGATACCGACTCAAAGAGCGGCACAATGCTCAACGGCAAAAGAACAAGAGGCAGAGCAAAGGTGCTAATTGACGATACAATAACAATAGGCGGTACAAGCCTTATAGTAAAAAGAGGCGAGGAGTTCCAACAGACGTTGCAGTCGAGCTGGTTTTTCTCAAAGGTCAGCGATAAGCCTGCAATGAAATCGTGGAAGCTTATGCTTCTTATTACATTTTTTCACTTCTTTATGTGCGTTCAGGCTATGTTCTGGAATGACGGCACAAATACAATGGCTCCGCTCGTGCTGTTCGGCGCTCTTGCGGCTGTTGAATGGGGATTCTTCTTTATCTCCTATTTTGTAATCCGCAGAGTAAATTTCGAGCTTGAATCGCTCGCCCTGTTTTTGACGGGCATAGGCGTAATGATGCTTATCAGACAGTCGGAACGCTCGGCTTATGTTCAGCTTGTTGCCGCCGCAATAGGTATGATTTTCTTCTGCATAATCATCAAGCTGATTGAAGATCCCGATAAGGTAAATAAGCTCAGACTTCCGGCAATGATTTGTGCGGTCGGTCTTTTGGGTGTAACAATTGTATTCGGTAAGATTACAAACGGCGCCGCCAACTGGATTTATATCGGCTCGTTTTCATTTCAGCCGTCAGAGCTTGCAAAGATTATTTTCATCTTTATCGGCGCAAGTTCGCTTGATGTGTTGATGACAAAGAAGAACCTGCTTGAGTACATTATCTTCTCGGCAGTATGCGTCGGACTTTTGGCTCTTATGGGCGACTTCGGTACTGCGCTCATCTTCTTTGTAACATTTTTGCTCACAGCGTTTATGCGCTCGGGCGATTTCAAGACGATTATTCTTGCTGTTGCCGCTGCAATTTTCGGCGTAACCTTTGTCCTCAAGTTTAAACCGTATGTTGCCGACCGTTTTTCGGGCTGGCGTCATGTGTGGGAACATACTCAGGACAACCTCGGTTATCAGCAGGCAAGAGTTCTCACATATATGGCAAGCGGCGGACTTTTCGGCGTAGGTATCGGCAACGGTTTTTTAAAGCAGGTTGCCGCATCCGAAAGTGACCTTGTTTTCGGACTTGTTTCGGAAGAAATGGGAGTTATCGTTGCGTTCACACTTGCCGTGGCAGTAGGTGCAATGTTTATTTATGCAAGGGCAATTACAACCCGAAGCAGAAGTACCTTTTATTCAATTTCAGCGTGCTGTGCGGCAGGACTTTTTGTCGTTCAGCTTTCTCTCAATGTTTTCGGTGCAACCGATGTTCTTCCGCTCACAGGCGTAACATTTCCGTTTGTGTCTGCCGGCGGTTCAAGTATTATGTCTTGTTGGGGACTTGTTGCATTCATCAAAGCCGCAGACGAGAGAACTTATTCGGTAAAAAGATAAGTTTAGTAAATTGAAAACTTGTTTTTCATATATGTACTTTGGTATTAAATAAAATTAGTGCCTTTACTTGCGGGCGTCCAATGAACGCCCCTACTGATACACAGGGTGGTGTAAGGTTTGAAAAAAATACTTCGCAGAAGTACACTTATATATATAGTTGCGCTTGCGTTTATCGGCGGACTCGGCTATCTTGCCTTTGAGCTTGTAACAGGGGCAGACGATTGGGTTGATCAGGCATATAATGCGCATATAGCAGGTGACGGCGGCCTTGCACAGGCAGGAGCAATCTATGACCGCAACGGCACGGCTCTTGCACAGACGGTTGACGGTAAAAGAGTTTATAACGAAAGCGAGAGCGTAAGAAAATCTCTGCTTCATGTTGTCGGTGATGACAGCCTTAACATTTCAACGGCTGTTCAAAGTATGTATCGTTCTCAGCTGATAGGCTATAACCTTGTTTTCGGACTTAATATGCCGGAATCATTGAGAGCCTCTCACGATATAAAGCTGACAGTCGATTCCGCAACCTGTGCGGCGGCTTATGATGTTCTTGCAGCTTATAACAAAAAAGGTGCCTGTGTAATATATAACTACAAAACAGGCGAGGTTATCTGTTCCATAAGCACCATGGCTTACGATCCGCAGGCTCCTCCCGAAATTACCGAGGACAACGAAAGCGAATACGAGGGCGTTTACCTTGATAATGTGCTTTCGTCAACCTTTACCCCGGGTTCAATCTTCAAAATCGTTACATCTGCGGCGGCAATCGAGAATATTCCTGACCTTTATGACCGCACTTGGGTTTGTAACGGAAGTGAGAACATCGGCGGAAGTGAAGTTACCTGTACGGAAACTCACGGAACGCTGACATATAAAGAGGCAATGGCACATTCCTGCAATATTGTTTTTGCAAAGCTTGCCATTGAACTCGGAAGTGACACAATGACAAAAACTGCCGAGAAAATCGGCATTAACAGCTCCTTTGATGTTGACGGAATTAAAACCGCAAAAGGTTCATATGATGTCAGCGATGCCAATGAAAACCAGCTTGGCTGGTCGGGCGTAGGTCAGTATAATGACAAGGTAAACCCGATGCAGATGGCAATTATCTGCGGCGCAATCGCAAACGGCGGTAAGGCTACAAACCCTACCCTTATCAAAGATGAGTCCATACTCTCCGCACTCGGCATAAACTACAAGAGCAGCGGACAGGAACTTTTTTCATCCGATACGGCGGCAAAGCTTGATGATGTTATGAGATACACCGTTTCGGATTACTACGGCGACAACCTTTTCGGCGGACTTACAGTCTGTGCCAAAACAGGTACGGGTGAAGTCGGCGATGATAAGAACCCTAACGGCTGGATGGTCGGCTACTCAAAAGATGAGGACTGCCCTCTCGCCTTTGCCTGTGTTGTACAGGATTCGGGTTTCGGCTTCCAATATGCCGGTCCCGTGGTTGAGGCCGCAATGATTCAGGCTGCAAAGAGCCTTGGAGCGTCTGCGGTGCAGTAAATTAAAATTATATTATTGAAATTATTGAAAATACAGTTTGACCGATTTTTTCGGTACATTGAAAGGAAGAACCCTGATGAATTTTTTAAAGGCTATGTTCGGCAACTACAGCAAGCGTGAAGTTAAGCGTGTGCAACCAATCTGTGACAAGGTGCTTGCACTCGAAGATAAATATGCGGCTATGAGCGAAAGTGAACTCAAGAACCAGACAACAATTCTTAAAGAAAGACTTGCCAACGGCGAAACAACAGACGATATTCTCCCCGAAGCATTTGCAACCTGTCGTGAGGCAGGCTGGAGAGTGCTTGGTATGAAGCACTTCCCCGTTCAGATTATCGGCGGTATTGTTCTTCACCAGGGCAGAATCGCCGAGATGAAAACCGGTGAAGGTAAAACCTTGGTTGCTACCCTACCTGCATACCTCAACGCTCTTACAGGCGAAGGTGTTCACATTGTAACAGTCAACGATTACCTTGCCCGCCGTGACTCAGAGTGGATGGGCAAGCTTTACAGATACCTCGGTCTTTCGGTCGGTCTTATCTGCCACGATCTCGATAACGAGGGCAGAAAAAAGGCTTATGCCGCAGACATTACATACGGAACAAACAACGAACTCGGTTTTGACTACCTCCGTGACAACATGGTAGTTTACAAGGAAAACAAGGTTCAGCGCCCACACGCATTTGCGATTGTCGATGAGGTTGACTCAATCCTCATTGATGAGGCGAGAACTCCTCTTATTATTTCGGGTAAGGGCGACAAGTCAACAGACCTTTACGCAAAGGCTGACACTTTTGCAAAAACTCTTAAAGTTCAGCGTTTTGCAGAACTTGACGCAAAAGAGGATATGGAGGAATATTACAAGGAAAACGACATTGATTATGTTGTTGATGAAAAGCAGAAAACAGCAACCCTCACACAGAGCGGTGTTAAGAAAGCCGAAGAATTTTTCGGTATTGAAAACCTTACCGATCCCGATAACCTTACAATTCAGCACCATGTAAATCAGGCTATCAAGGCCAACGGCGTTATGAAGCTTGATGTTGACTATGTTGTCAAGGACGGCGAAGTTATCATCGTTGACGAGTTTACAGGTCGTCTTATGTACGGCCGTCGTTTTAACGAAGGTCTTCACCAGGCTATTGAGGCTAAAGAGGGCGTAAAGGTTCAGAGCGAAAGCAAGACTCTTGCTACAATCACATTCCAGAACTACTTCCGTCTTTACAAAAAGCTTTCGGGTATGACAGGTACTGCTCAGACAGAGTCGGAAGAATTCCAGGAAATCTACAAGCTTGATGTTGTTGAAATTCCTACAAACAAGCCTGTTTTAAGAAAAGACCTCCCCGATTCGGTTTATAAGACAGAAAACGGCAAGTTCCACGCTGTTATTGATGCAATTGTTGAGGCTCACGAAAAGGGACAGCCTGTCCTTGTCGGTACAATTTCAATTGAGAAGTCGGAGCTTCTTTCAAAAATGCTCAAAAAGAGAGGCATTAAGCACAATGTCCTCAATGCAAAACAGCATGAAAAAGAGGCTGAAATTGTTGCTCAGGCAGGTAAGCTCGGTGCGGTAACAATCGCAACCAACATGGCAGGTCGTGGTACCGATATCATCCTCGGCGGTAACGCAGAGTATATGGCAAAAGCCGCAATGCGTAAGCAGGGCTTTACAGAGGAGCTTATTGAAGAAGCTACAGGTTATGCGGAAACCGATGATGAAGAAATCATCAATGCAAGAAATACATTCAGAGAACTGAATGACAAGTATAAGGAAGAAATTAAGGGCGAGGCTGAAAAGGTAAGAGAGGCCGGAGGTCTTTACATTATGGGTACGGAAAGACACGAGTCACGCCGTATTGATAACCAGCTCCGTGGTCGTGCAGGTCGTCAGGGCGATCCGGGTGTCAGCCGTTTCTTCCTCTCAACCGAGGATGACCTTATGCGTCTGTTCGGCGGTGACAGAATGAAAATGATGATGGAGCGTATGAATGTTGCCGAAGATATGCCTATTGAGAACAAAATGCTCACAAGTATTATTGAAGGCTCACAGGAAAAGGTTGAGCTTCGTAACTTTGGCATTCGTAAGGATGTTCTCCAGTACGACGATGTTATGAACAAACAGCGTGAAATCATCTACGGTCAGCGTGATCAGGTTCTTAACGGTGAGGATCTCCATGAAACAATCCTCAAAATGGTTGAGGATACAATCGCAACTTCAATCAAGCAGTATCTCCCCGAAGGTCCTGCAGAACATTGGAACTTCCAGAGCCTTAAGGATTACTATGCAGGCTGGCTTATAAGAGATGAATCAAAGTATGATTTCAGCCTTGAAGATCTTGAAAATATGGAACCCGAAGAGATTCAGAAGATGCTCGTTGACGATGCTCTTGAAATCTACAAGGAAAACGAAGAACTTCTTCCCGAGGAAACAATCCGTGAGATGGAGCGTGTTTACCTCCTCAAGAATGTTGATACACATTGGATGGATCACATCGACAATATGGATCAGCTCAAGAGCGGTATCAGACTTCGTTCATACGGTCAGCACGATCCTGTTGTTGAGTACAGAGTTGAAGGCTTCGATATGTTTGATGAGATGATTGAAAGCATTCGTGAAGATACTGTCAAGATGATGCTCATTATGCCAAAGCGTGTTTATGAGATTCAGAAAAGACAGGATGCAATTGCAGCGGCAAAGAGAGCAGCTCAGAGGGCTGCCGCAGCGGCAAAGTCTGCATCCGATGATGAAGAAGCTGTTGAACAGTCGGACGCCGTAAAGCAGGCGCTTCACCGTGAGCAGGTTGCTCAGCCTACAGAAACTTCTGCAGACGGTACGGATTCTGTCAACAAGACTATCCGTAAGGGCAAGAAAATCGGCAGAAACGATCCCTGTCCGTGCGGCAGCGGTAAAAAGTACAAGAAGTGCTGCGGCAGAGATCTTTAATATGTTTGCATAAAGCGATTTGTATAATTGCGATTTAAGTGAATTACATTTTGAGGGGCAGAGAGCAATACTCTGCCCTTTATTTGTGCCGAATTTTCAAGGTATTCGGTGATTAATTTTATCGGATATAGAAACTGATTATAAAAATATATCTGAAAATTTCAGTAAAATGTAGGTTTTGGGGCATTTTAAAAGCAGCAATCGCAAAATAATACATATTTCCGCACGCATAGCTTGGAGTAAACCTGCATAAAATTTTTGATATTTTTGAAAAAAGAATTAAAAATCAACAAATTTAGTGCCGAAATTGACTTTTTAACTGCCTGTTAAGGTTGTATAATGGGTATAATTTATCTTAAACACAAAAAATGGCGATAAATAAGTAATAAAATCACATTATGGTCAAAAATATTAAATCGTGCTTGCAGATATGCAAAATAACCAAAAATATTACCCAAAGTTTGGCTGTATTGCCTCTACAAATATGCAATAAAATATTATATAATTGTATACAAGTAAAAAAGAAGAACAAATTCAAAAAATTGCGTTTCATAATTAGTTGGCAGATATATTGGACTGTCCTATGCAGTTCTGTTTAATTGTACTTTGACTGCCAAAACAAAGTAATCGGCAATGAAGGAGAAGAAAAAATTATGAAATTAGGTAAAAAGCTTTGCAGAACCGTAAAGAAAAGCTTTTCCCTTGTGCTTGCACTTACCCTCATGCTTTCGGTATGTGCCATGTCGGGTATGTCGCTTAATGTATTTGCGGCAACATCTTTGGATCAGAAGATTTACATTAACCTGAACAAGAATAAGGAATGGAATGGTTTTTCTTCTGTTACATGTCGTTTTGCTCAGGATGACGGCACGGTTCTTAAAACAGAAAAAGTAAGCAAAGATCCTTCGTCGGGAGTTTTTAAAACCATTGCACCATCCGGTGCAACAAAAATTGAGCTTTCTTCCGGGGTTAATTTTACTCTTCCCGAAAAGACTGTTGCAAACGGTTCCCGCCGTATCTATCTTAATAACAGCAATAATACCTATAAGGAAGCTTATGCATATTCTTGGGTAAACGAGGATGACTTCAACGCAGAGTGGCCGGGTGCTGCAATGACTAAGACATCTTCAGACAGCGATTACTACTATGTAGATGTTAAGTCATCCCATAAAAATGTAATCTTCAGCAACAAGGGCGAAACACAAACAAGCGACCTCGGTATTAATGACTCATACAGTGCCGATAATGCTCTTTATGATGCTTCAAAAAGTCAGTGGACTAACCCGTTCATCAAGACCATCGACATTTCGGGTGCTACGGGCGACACAGAATTTTATCTTTCTACCGACGGCTCGTTCAAAGAAAGTAAATACCTTTCTGTTCAAGCTCCCGACAAACAGTCGAAAGCAGAATATAAAACAGTTTATGTTTCAAACGATGACTGGAAGTCGCTTACAAAGGTTTATGCAACTTTTGACTACAACGATGCCTATGAAGGAACAGTTGAGCTTACAAAAGACACCAAAGACACCAAGGTAAGCGGTTCTGTGGTGTTCAAAGGTAAAATTCCGGCGGGTGCGCTTTTAAGATTCCATCCGAACGAACATAACCTCAACGGTGCATCTTCTGCAACATCATATCCGACAGATTCGGGATATGATGGTTCGGGCTACAGCGATAACACGGCTACATATGTTAAGACAGCCAGAGGCGAAGGCTGGACAAAATTCTCGGAAATAGACAATGTAAACTATGGTGCTGTCGTTGAAAATTCATTCAAAGATAATCCTAACATCGTAGGCGTTGACGCAACATACTTTGACTACTGGTCGGATATGGAGCAGGCGAACGGGTATCTTCAGTGTCAGGGTAACGACAATATGTATGACTATTGGTATCAGTTTGATAACTTCAACAGCTACATAAGCAACATTGCTTTAGATCATAAATCGGACTGGAAGTATCCTCTCTACTTCGGTAATATGTATAAGGGTGGGGAACACTACAAAGAATTTACGGACCACGTAGCAGGACTTACAAACATCAACGATTATAATGATAACTATTACTATGCAGTAAACAACGCCAACGGTATGGCATGGGGCGACGGTAATTATAACCAGTCCTTACAGGGTCTTATGTACAACAGGCTTGACAGTAAGGGCAATCTTCAGGTTGCAAATGGTGTCAAGGCTCCTTACTTTGATGCTGAGGCACTTTCAACCGCTACATATAATGATAAAAGAGTTGCCAATGTTTATAAGTCATCTTTCCCGTTCCGTGCAACTACTGACGGTGATGGTGTTACTACTTATGAATTCACTTCAAAAAATGCAACCGATAACATCTACTTTACATGGGACGGCCTTACACCTAAAAAAATTAACTACGGTGCGGGCGAAACATATGGTGTACACGATGATTTGGGAAAATTCGGCGGTACAGAAAACGGTTATGGTGTTTTCCCATTCAACAATACTCAGAACACATCAGCGGGCAAGGGTACTAACTGTAACCTTAACTATGGCTTTGGTGTCAGACTTGATATAGACTTCAGAGTTCCGAAGGGCGGTTTACTTGCAGACAACAAACCTGCAACCTTTAACTTCAGCGGTGACGATGACCTTTGGGTTTATATCGGTGAGGATTCAACAGGTGCTGATGCAGAGCTTGCTCTCGACCTCGGCGGTGACCATAAAGAGGCAAGCGGTTCAATTGACTTTAATAAAATGCAAGCAACAGCTGACGATGTATTTGCCGACTACTCACCTTCATCATCGTCGACAAAACTTACAGTTCCGGAAGGTGAGTTTTGGGTTAAGACAGGTGATTATAATAACTTCTGTTTGAATGTTTGGCAGGATACAAAGGTTGGTGTATATAATGAAGATGGATATTATGTAGATCCTTATGAAATATCAGACGGTTTTTACAAATTCAAAAAGGATCTACTTGGCAGCAATACAGAAGTTAACTTCTGTAAGTGGAAGAATATGGGTACCGGCGGCACGCTTAAAGCAAACCTTAAGCTTTCAGATCTTTACGGTAAAATGTGGAACGGTGACGGCACTCCGTATACCGGAGACGCTTTGTCACATCCGATAATTCGTAAACCCGTTACAAAGACAATCAACAATGGCGTTCAGCTTGATCCTAACAAGACATACCATATGGTAGTATTCTATATGGAGCGTGGTGAGGCTGAGTCTAACTTCAAAGTAAATTTCACAATGACACCTGCCAACAATGACCTCAAGGTTACAAAGGCACTTGATACAGGCGATGTTGTTTCTGAAATTTCAGATGACCTCAAAGCTAATGAAGCTTTTGATTATACAATCAAAGAGAACGATAAAGATACCTCCGGTAAAGGCTACAAGCTTACAAAACCAGACAAAAGCACAAGCAGTGAAACTCTTTTAAACAGCGGTTTCACACTTAAAGATGATTATATGGCTGACTTTGACAACTCATTCAAGACCGACAATAATATGACGGTTGACGAGTCAACAGACAGCAGTAAGCTTAAATACACAACAAACTGGGAGCTCGTTAACAACAGAGTCGGTTCAACAATCAAAAGCGGTTCAACTGCGAACTCGGAATTCAAGCTTGTAGATCCCGAAGATGACAGTGCTTATGCACAGCTCCAGCTCAACTATACCAACAGTATAATGACAGCACCTCTTGAAATTTCAAAGAATGTTGTTAATGAAGACGGTGAAACCGATTACGATACAAATCAGCAGTTTACATTTGCGATTGCTCTCGACTTTGACGGCAGCGATTCAACCTATGACTACAAGACCTATCCTCTTGAGTATCAGCTCAAAGAAAAGGATGCAAGTGGTTATTCAAACACAGTTTATCGCACATCTAAGGACGGTTCGTTCACAATCAAAAAGGGCGAAAGCATTAAGCTTCTCAATATTCCTGTAGGTGCAACCTATAAGATTACAGAGAAAAATGTTATAGGTTATGTTCCTTATAAAGTAGGCAATCAGGACTTCAACGGTACATTTGTCGGTACTCTCGCCGAAGCAGGAAATGCGCTTAAATTTATCAATAAGGTTAATCCTACAAACATTGCCATTTCGGTAAATAAGACTCTTGACGGTCAGGCTTACAGCGGCAGCAAGTTCGTTTATACATTGACAGGTCTTGAATCAATGGATACAGCAAAACAGGATGCCGACGGCAGTATTATCAAGACAAACAGCGCAAAAACAATTTCCACGAATTTGAAAACACCTGACAAAAACGGTAAGGTTGAATTCAAAAACCTCAAATTAGTCACTGCGGGTGTTTACAGATTTAAGATTACCGAGGCTCTTGCCGAGGGTGAAAATGCATCCGATTATAAAATGGATACAAACACCTGGCTTGCCGAGATTGAACTTCGTGAAAACGGTAAAGTAACAGCGCCTAAGTATATTAAGGTTAGTAGCTCAGCTATTAAAGACAAAACCGATGCTGAGCTTGCAGAATACTTCAACAATTCTACTTCTGTTGATAAAGCCGAGTTTGAAAATAAAACCACACACGGAAGCGCAACAGTAAACAAGAAGAATCAGACAGGCGGTAATGTAAGTGATACGGAATTTGCGGTGATGAAGGTATCCGGTGAGGGTATCTTTACTGCAGATGATATCAATACAATCATTAAAGATGCCACAATGAAAACTCATATGGTTTCTAAAACGACAGACAGCAACGGTCAGGCTGTGTTTGACAAACTGACAATCTTCAAGGACGGTCAGGGCGAGTTTACAAAAACAAACGGTAAAGTTGTATGGAACGAAAGTTCCGACAATTATATAACAGGTACTTCAAAATATCAAACATACTGTCTGTTTGAGTACAAACCGTCAGAGGGTTACACCCCGAACTACACACTTTCCTACTTCACACTTCCTGTTGAGGGTAATTACGATGTTACATATAATTATGTTGACGGTGCAATTACAATGCCTTCGGCAAGCGGTGACGGTATGAACGGCTATGTTGTTCTCGGTTTGTCGGTTGCAGGTCTTGCGGTGACAATGTTCACGGGTTACGCAATCTATTACGGAAAAGTTCGTAAAAAACGCAGAGCAGGACGCAGAAAGTAACCCGATATGATTTAAATTGTTAGAACAGATGATATTTTAATCAGATGTTTCTTTCATAAAAAACCTCTTTGACTGCTACGGGCACCGTTGTTAGCCGGTGTCCGACATGCAGCCACCCAAATTCAGTTTAACCATTCGGTTAGAATATAATTACATATATTAAATCAAACACAAAGGAGAAAGAAAAATGAAAACTACAAAGAAAATCTTTGCAGCTGTTCTTGCAGTAATGATGATTGCTCTCATGATCCCATTCTCAGCAAGCGCTGCAACAAGCGATGCTTATAACGCATTTATCAAGGGCAAGAACGGCTTTAAAGTAAATGTTTATAAGGTAGCAACAATCAACACAACAACAGGCGAATATACAGAAATCCAGGGTGGCACAGCTGTTGCAACAGCTCTCAAGACTTGGAAAAATGCATCAGGTAACGATTCAAAGGCTCTTCTCGAGGCTTGCGAAAATGCAACATTTACAGATGCAGACAGCAAGGGTGACCACACATTCGCTTCTGACGAAGATGTTTACAACTTCGGTACAAGTGAAGCAGGTGTTTACTATGTTAAGGTTACAGGCCAGCCTGCTGAAACAAGCGTAAAGAAAAAGGGCGGCGCTCTCTTTGCTCTTCCTGAGGGCACAAAGACAACTCAGGGTTCAGCAGAAGCTCCAATCGAACTCAAGATTAACACAGGTGAAGTTACAGTTTCTAAGGAAATCGTTGGTCCCGACATCGATACTAAGCACACAACTGCTTCTGCAGGCGACACAGTAACATTTAAGCTCACAGCTTCAGTTACAGGTTCTAAGGAAGTTCCGCTTACTGAGTACACAATCCACGATAACCTTTCAGATAGTTTTAGAGATCCAGCTGTAACAGAAGTTATGGTTGGCAGCACTAAGCTTCAAGAAGGTACAGATTATACTGTAGATAAAACAAATCTGTTAGATATTAAGATTTCTCTTACATCAGATTATCTTGCTAATGCTAAAAAAGCTGAAGGTGAAGAAGGCAGTAATGACTTCTATGCAAGTTCAGATGTTGTTGTAACACTTACAGCAATTCTTAAGGACACAGCTGCTTCAGGCTACAATACAACAGACAACAGCAACAGCGACAGCCTTACATACACAAACACATACGGTCAGACTTCAAAGCCGGGCGATGATACAGTATATGTTTACACATTCGACCTTCCTGTATTCAAGTATGATGGCACAACAACTGACAAGACGGGTCTTGGCAATGCAACATTTGAACTCAAGACAAAAGAGGGCACATTGATTGACACTAAGACAACAGACAGTAGCGGTAATGTTACATTTGCAAAGCTCGCTGCAGGTACATACACAGTTCAGGAGACAAAAGCACCATCAGGATACAACCTTAACTCTTCTGAGTACACAGTTGTTATTAGCACAACAGGTGTTATTACAGTTTCAGTTGACGGTAATTCAAGCGAAGTAAATCAGGTAGAAGTTCCTGATTACCCTGTAACTGTTCCTCAGACAGGTGGTATGGGTACAATGATGTTCTATGTTGGCGGTGCAGCACTTATCGCTTGCGCAGGTGTTCTCCTCTTTGTTCTTAAGAGAAAGAAAGCAGCTAAATAATTGATTGAATATCTTTTATCTTAAAATCTGTAATATATGTAATTTTCAGGGGATGCGGCAACGCATCCCCATTCTATTTACACAAGAGCCGTATATGCGGATAATATCTGTCCATACGGCGGCTCGCCGTGTATTGCCCTGCACGGCAAAATGTAGTATAATAACAACGGAACAAAAACACGCAGAAAAGGAAAATTTTATGAAACGAAAGCTGTCAATTTTACTAATAGTTTTAATATTCGTTGCAGGAATCGGCATAATGAGCTATCCGCTTGTCAGTTCCGCAATTAATAACTATGTCAGTAGAAGCAGGGTTAAGGAGTACACCGACAGGGTTGCTCAGATGCCGAGTGAGAAAACTCAAAAAATGTTTGAAGAGGCTGCTAAGTACAATAACAGCCTTTCAAATAATATGATAATTACCGACCCGTTCGACGAAAAGGCTTTTCAGAAAATCGGTGCAAATTATGAGAAAACTCTCAATATTGATGATAACGGTCTTATCGGCTATATTGATGTGCCGAAAATCAATGTTTATCTGCCGATTTATCACGGCACAAGCGAAGAGATTCTTTCCAAAGGTGCAGGGCATCTTCAAAACACTTCCCTGCCTGTCGGCGGTGCAAGCACACATTCCGTAATTTCTGCCCATTCGGGTTATCCGGGCGAAACATTTTTCGATTACCTCACCGATATGAAAGTCGGCGATGAATTCTATGTTCATATCCTCGACAGAACGCTGAAATATGAGGTTGATCAAATCGAAGTTGTTCTTCCCTCGGAAATCAATTCCTTGCGGATTGTTGACGGCGAAGACCTTGTAACGCTCCTCACCTGTACGCCTTACGGTGTGAATACGCACAGACTTCTCGTGCGTGGCAAGCATGTTGCATATGATGATACTAAATATGTTGAAACAGGTGTGTCGCTTGCAAAGTTTGACAACGGTTACATATTCTTTCTCGGTTACAAAATTCCTTATGCAGTCGCAATCGGCATAATTGTCGGCTTTGTTGCACTTGTTGTGTTTGTGGTTGTATTTCTGCTCAAGCGTAAAAAGAAGAAGTCAAACGATGCAAAACGGCTGAGAGATGACTCGGCTGACGAAAATCAGAATGATTCGGGCGGTGATTCCGATGATTAAAAAAATACTTACGGGTGTGGCAATAGCAATGCTCGTTGTCGGAATAGGTCTTGTCGCATTCCCCCCTATATCAAATTTTATCGGAACACAGATTTCAAACGGTGAGACTGACGGCTTTGATACCCGTGTTGAAGAAGTTGAGGACGGCTCTTTTGAACAGGCGGTCAAGGACGGCAAGGTTGACGAAGATGGTTACAAAATTGACAGGGACGGCAAGCGTACCTCCAAACAGCCCGTTGTTTTCAAGGCTGACCTCGACAGACTTTTCAATGACAGCGTTGCCTACAACAAAAACCTTGAAACGAACCAGTATGAAATGCTCCGCAACGATACCTATTCACAGGCTGCCGTCAATCTTGAGGATTACGGCATAACGGACGGCATTTACGGCTATGTTACTGCCGAAACAATAAATATGCGTCTGCCGATTTACCTCGGTGCAAACAGCTCAAATATGAGCTACGGTGCGGCACATATGAGTGCAACCTCATTGCCGATTGGCGGTAAGAATACAAACGCAGTCCTTGCAGGTCACACGGGATACATCGGTCGAATATTCTTTGACAACCTCCGCAACCTCAAAATCGGTGACAGGGTTTCAATCACAAATTATTGGGATACACTCAATTACAAGGTCGTTGAAACCAAAGTCAATAAGCCGAGCGAATCAGGAGACTGCTATTTGCAGAAGGACAAAGATTTGCTCACGATGTTTACCTGCATAAGTGACGGCAACGGCGGTTTTGACCGTTACTATGTAATATGTGAGCGTGCGTCATAATTTACAGCAGACTGCATCACGGTGCAGATGCAACTGTTTTGCAGAAATATGTTGTCGGTTCGGACAGATAAACAATAAAAACGGAGGAAAAACAATGAAAAATATAATTAAAAAAATATCTGCAATCGCAATGTGTGGTGTGCTTACCGTCGGTTCGGTTCTTATGACAGGTGCGGTAAGCGAGGATGAAAATCACAAGGACTTTGAAGTTACAGGTACAACGCAGAAAATCTCAAACAATCAGCTTTTTGTGTCAACAACGGGATACACTGAAAATACCGATAAAAATTTCGGTGCAAAGTTCAGAACAACCGAAGAAAAGGATTACGATATATGGTTTAAGGATTGTATCAATGCACCGAAATTTCTAAATCTTCCAAAGGGCGAAAAATTCGTAAAATATATGATGACGCAGGGGCACGGTTATTTCGGTAATGTTCAGACATTCTATCAGTTTGACAAAACAGGCGGTGAATATGTCAAGGTGAAAATTAAGCTTTCCGATTTTTCCCGTCTGTTCAATGAAAACGGAACAATGACTTCTGAGCTCAGCGACGGTTCTTACAAGGATTTTGATTTTACATACGAAGATTTCGGAACTGACAGCATCGGTGTTAATTGCTATGCGGAATCCGGCGCATATGCGACAAGCGGAGGTGCGGTAACATCCTTTGCTCCCGATAAGGACGGCTATGCTGAAATATATGTTTCAAGACAGCTTGGCGTAGATACAAAAGTAATGTCATACCGCTATTGCAGACTTAAAGACGGAGCTCATTGCGATTACGGAAGAATCGGAGATACTCTGGTCGGTTTAACTTGCGGTGATACGGATTTAAACGGATACATTTCTGTTACTGATGCAACGCTTGTTCAGAAATATGTTGCAGGTATTGAGAACTTTGACAAGCTTCAGCTTTTTAACAGTGATGTAGACAATGACGGCGAAATCAGTGTTGTTGACGCAACCTTGATTCAGAAGTATATCGTTGGGTTGATTTAAACAAAAATAATGGTACAAATAATATTGTAATTTAAATGATATAAATGTTACAAAGTAATTGCAATTCTGTATCTCATTTATACAGTTTATTTTTATCATAAATTTTCTGTCATTACTTAGCGGGCGTCCAATGAACGCCCCTACGGGATTGTGCGAAAAATTGCAATGCTACGCTCGGGCATGATATGTTTTTTATATTACAAACTATCTACACGAATCGGG
>UMJO01042123.1_pt1 | contig 16978 bp, 13 predicted proteins | sample 1966081 | NCBI WGS metagenome assembly UMJO01 (sample SAMEA4836152, study PRJEB28245) | human gut metagenome | biome: gut microbiome; material: fecal sample | place: Denmark | collected 2008 | reverse complement strand
ATACACTACTATAAACTGTACTCCATTTTAGGGTATCCTATAAAAACGGTGTCATAATCATCCAAGTTGTCAACTGTATTGTATTCAAGTTCCACATCTCTTGTCTCAGGATTATTATGTTCCTGAGTTACCCTGCTGTTTTTGTTAGTCCAATCCAGATCATCACTTGTATACACCTCTGTCGGCACAAGCTCAAACAGATCTCCGTCTGTCTCTTCTGCAATATTCTCTGCAACAGCCTTTGTATTTCCTGATGCCGAATAATATACTACAAGTACCTTTGATGACTCTCCATTATTACTTTCAATCTGTGTCGACTTAAGTTCCTGTTTAGTTTTAGGTGCTTCTCTATCTTTACTTGATGTACATCCTGCAAGGTTAACACATGCAAGTGTTCCGATAAGAATTGCCGGGATTAGTTTTTTAATACTCATATTTGCTCCTTTACTGTTTTATCTCATTAATTTTTCTCTTTTATATTTTTTGCATAACGCTTCGATGGTCTGCTTATTATCAATAAAATAAATATCAATACCGCAGTAAACGACAGACTAAGCGGATATGCCATCATGATTGTTCTAAATGTTCTACTTTGCAGAAATATTAAGCTACTATTTTTTCTGTATCTTTGAACCACCAAATACCTGCGACATTGGTATATTGTCGAGCATCTCATCTATTGCTTTTACTTCATCTTTTGTCAGTTTTATCTCAGATGCTTTCATGTTCTCTTCCAGTCTGCTTACCTTTCTTGTTCCCGGAATAGGAACGATATACGGTTTCTTTGCACTCATCCACGCAAGTGATATCTGGGCCGGTGTAGCTTTTTTCTCCTCTGCCAGAAGTTTTATCCAGAGTATAAATTCCTTATTTTCTTCAATTCCTTCATCACTAAACTGTGGCATCATGCTTCTGTAATCTCCCGGTTTTTCGAATTGTGCATGGGAATTATACACAGCTGTAAGGAAACCATTCGCAAGTGGAGAAAAAGCAACAAATCCTATTCCTAATTCTTCAAGTACAGGGAATAATTTTTCATAGTCCCTATACATCATGGAATATCTGTTCTGGATCGCAGTTATCGGACATACTTTATTAGCGCGTCTGATCGTATCTTCATCTGCCTCTGAAAGTCCCCAGTGCGTGAGCTTTCCCTGTTCAATCAATTCCTTCATTGCCCCTGCTGTCTCCTCAATTGGCACCGTCGGATCTATACGGTGGATATAGTATAAGTCCAGATGATCTGTGTTAAGACGCTTCAATGAACCATCGATCGACGATTTAATTGTCTCCGGTCGTCCATCCGGGATCAACGGTTTATTAACAGTTGTTGCTGTTTCATCAAATCGTATGCCACACTTTGATGCCAGCACTATTTTGTTTCTATATGGCTTCAATATCTTTCCAAGCAGTTTTTCATTGTGATGCGGGTCTTCTGATGTTCCGTATATCTCTGCTGTATCAAAAAATGTACAGCCACAGTCTATGGCTTTATCTATCAAAGCCTCTGCCTCTTTTTCTGTCGATACAGTTCCGTATGCATGGCTCATTCCCATACATCCTAATCCGATTTCTGATACTTCCAAGTCTCTTCCTAAAATTCTTTTCTCCATGTTTAAACGCACCCTTTCTTTCTATCACTTATTTTCCTAAAATAAGTATACGAAAAAGAGACTTCCATAAGAAGTCTCCTTTCGTTAATCAGTTTAAACCCAGAGGTTAAGGTTTATTTATAAGATTCCTGATAGATTGCAACACAATCTTCATCAGTAAGCTTATACATATCATTCTCGAAGTTAATTCCAAGAGTAGCTCTTGCATTTTCAGCCATCTTTGGAAATTCCTCAGGTGTAATTCCATAATCAGACATTTTAAGGTCTGTTACATTACAGTCTTCCTGTAATTTAACAAGCATTGTTATAAAATCTTCTGGTTTTTTTGCATCTTCCATACCCATAAGCTTTGCCATTTCAATGAAACGATCATCACAGACATGCTTATCGATAAAGAAACTATAAAATGCTTTTGAAATCATAATAAGACCGGCTCCATGAGGAAGCTTCTCATGATATGCCGAAAGTGCATGCTCAAGCGGATGTGCACTGACGCATGTTCCAACTGTCATCTGTATGCCTGAAAGATAACTTCCGAATGCAACATTACTCATTGCCTCAATGTTTTCAGGCTCACGAATTGATGTAACAAGATTGCATGACACATTTCTGATTGCCTCTGCAGCAACCATCTTGCTGAATTCATTTCTATTTGCGGAAATATATCCTTCAGTAGAATGGAATAATGCATCAAATCCCTGGTATGCCTTGAATTCAGCCGGAACACTTGTCATCAATTCAGGATCAACGATTGCAAGGACCGGCATAGTTCCTGTACCAAATACTCCTGTTTTCTCCTGGGTATCCGGATTGGTAATAACACCGCCGCCGTCAGTCTCTGAACCTGTACCGGCTGTTGTTGTAATAGCCACGATTGGAAGTGATGGCATCGGTGGCCACTGTTTCTTTCCTGTTCCAAACATAACATAATCCCAGAGATCATCACTCTCATTAGTTGCCATAATGCCGATTGCTTTCGAAGCATCCATTACGCTTCCGCCACCTAAAGCAACGATAAAATCACAGCCATTCTCTTTCGCAAATTTTCCGCCCTCTTCAACAACAGGCTTTGTAGGGTTTGAACCCACTTTATCAAAAATAACATATTCCACATTACTTTGCTTCAATTCGTTCTCGAGTCTGTCTAAATATCCGTTTGCACGTGTAGATTTACCATTTGAGATAACAACCAATGCCTTACTTCCATGAACAGCTCCCATTGGTGTATTTATCTGTGTATGAAGTTCATTTAATTTACCTGCTCCAAATAACGCATTTGTTGGTATTGAAAAATTAAAACTCATTATTTCTTCTCTCCCTCCGGAAAAATGATCTTAAAAACAAAGAAAAAAATTATCATAGATACTCCACCTGTAATAAATGTAACAAGAATATTGTATATTGCAGGCGGTACATAAACAGCCGCGATAGGCATCCACAGATTATTCAGTCCATTGCATATCAGTGATATGACTACCCATGCCAGAAAATACCAGATTGCCTGATATACCGGATTGCCCTTACTTTTAAATGTGATATTTCTCTGTAAAGGAAAATTGATGCACTGTGCAAGAAAAGATCCTGTTTCATAACTTATAAAATAACCGAGACCACCACCTATTATCACTGCACCCGATGCATCTCTTAGTACATCATATCCCAACAGGCTCCATGTAAATTTTACACCCAGTATATTCATATTTTTTCTTGGCCACATAAATTCTGTTCCGGCAAGTCCTATTCCAAGGATGTGCGGCATAAACGTAAATACCAGATACTGAAATATTGTCACTCCCATGCTAAAAACGAAGAAATAAAATATCTGATATACCCATTTGGATAATTTAGGATGTTTTTCTGTAAATGATTTCCAAAATTCCATTTCATTTTCCTCCGTTTGAATTAAGTTTCTTTATATACTTTTTATTGAGTCTCCTGTTTCTGAAAAATCCTGTAATAACAATTCCGAATCCTTTGAAAAAATGACCGTTTACAACCATCATTACACCGTCTATCATTTCCATACTTACAATTCCGCCTGTCATTTTGGCAATTGCCCTGAATGGAATATTGTATTGGAATAAAAGATTTAGGTCGGTCTTACCCAGCTCTTCATTTTTTTTCAACTTATTTGTAAGTATTTTATAGATAAAACGCGCAAGAGCACTCTTGGCATAATACATCTGGCAGACAGCATCATTTACATCCAGCTCACCGCGCCATTTTCCATCGGGAATCGTTCTGTCAAGTAATTCTTCAAATTCTTTATCAGACACTTTCTGTATATTTCCGGAAAAATAAGATGGCATATGATCTTTTGAATATGGATATTCTGTTGTTGTACCGTCAATATTTATCTGCCCTGTATGCCTTATATCCTGACAATCCGCTCCGACCATCACCTGATATTCTCCGGCTTCGACTTCCCATTTTGAAGTAATGATATTCCAATATCTGAATGTTTTATCATCAAAATCTATATTTATATTTCTGCTTTCACCAGCCTTAAGAAATACCTTTTTGAAGCCTTTTAATTCTTTATCCGGTCTGAAAATCTTTGCATCCTTTTTGCCTATGTAAAGCTGGATTGTTTCTGCGCCGTCAACATCGCCTGTATTTGTCACTGTAATCCTTATGCCATCGTTATTGACGATAAGATCACTGTACTTGAAATTTGTATAAGATAATCCATAGCCAAACGGATATAGCACTCTTATGTTTGCTGTATCATAATATCGGTAGCCGACAAAAATTCCTTCCCTGTATTCAGAGTTTCTCTCCACACTTGGAAAATATCTCAGGGAAGGTGTATCCTCATATCTGACCGGATATGTTTCATTGAGCCTGCCTGACGGATTTATTTTGCCGGTTATTATATCAAGCATAGCTCGGGCTCCGGCCTGTCCGTACAGGTAACCGTGAATGATGCCCTTAAGGCAATGATGCCATGACATTTCTATTGCTGATCCTGCACTTAGCACACCTACTATATTTTTATTTACCTTTACCAGTTCCTCAAGCAAATGTATCTGATTCTGCGGTATTCTCATGTGATTTCTGTCCACACCCTCAGATTCACTAAGTTCATCGAGTCCGAAACAGTAAATAACCACATCAGCCTGCTCTGCCAGATCAATTGCTGCTTTTTCCATGATAGCATCTATTCCGCCTGAACGAAGATAACCTCTTGTGCATCCTACAACATGAAGTGTAGTATTATTGATCAGCATATTCATGTGATCTACAGAGGTTGCATTCACAACTGACGAACCCGAGCCCTGATATCTCGGAACATAAGCAAAATCACCTATAAGAGCCACCCTTGTATCCGGTTTAAGCGGCAGTATGTTGTCACTGTTTTTCAATAATACCGCACTCTCGGCAGCGGCTCTGTAAGCCAGATCATTATGCTTTTTAAATTCTTTATCATCTATTTTTTCGCGTTCCTGTGAAAGCTCAAAAACTGCCTCAAGCATGCGGTCAACGCTGTTATCAATAGTGCTTTCCTTAATTCTGCCTTCTTTTACAGCTTTTATAAGCTGCCTTGCCGAATCAAGTCCGGGATTTGGCATTTCCAGATCAGATCCTGCCTGTACACCTTTAACATGATCATTTGATCCGCCCCAGTCAGTTATCACTATGCCGTCAAATCCCCATTCATCACGCAATATGTCAGTAAGAAGATGTGCATTTTCGTTGGCATATGTTCCGTTTACCTGATTGTAACTTGTCATTATCGCCTTCGCATGACCTTCCTTAACAGCTATTTCAAAGCCTGTCAGATAAATTTCCCTGAGCGTCCTCTCATCGACAACTGCATTCATAGCCATTCTTCTTAGTTCCTGGCTGTTTACCGCAAAATGTTTCGGACATGCGTATACACCCTGGCTCTGTATGCCTCTTATATATCCGGCTGCCATTTTTCCTGCAAGATACGGGTCTTCTGAAAAATACTCAAAATTTCTGCCGCAAAGCGGATTTCTCTTGATATTAAGTCCGGGGCCAAGGACGATATCAACACCCTGTGTATTGGCTTCCTGTCCAAGCGCCTGCCCTATCTTATCTCCAAGCTCCGGATCCCAGCTGTTTGCAACCGTTGCAGCTGTTGGGAAGCATGTGGCAGGAAGGGAGGGATTGAGACCAAGATGGTCTCCTGTCCCTGCCTGCTTACGAATGCCATGAGGTCCATCAGAACAGTAAATTGAAGGTATTCCAAGCCTGTCCAGATTCCATGTCTGCCATTCGCCTTTGCCGCTTAATAATGCTGCTTTTTCTTCTAAAGTCATTTTATCTATGATTTCTTTATGTTTCATCTTACTCACCATCGGTTACGATAATCTGATCATTATTTCTTTTCTTACGGTATCTGATGATCAAAGCTGCTTCTGCTGCAATTAAGAGTACAGCCAGAATCGCATCTGCTGCATAGATCATTTTAAGCCATCCCGGAGTCTCACCCGGCACATAATTTTCATACGCAGAACTGTTTACTGTTGTATACAGAATGTTTTTAACAGCTTTTCTCATGGCGATAACTGATGTATCACTAAGATCTGTCATGATAGCATCATTTCCTGCTGTTCCGAGCATCATGTCGGTTCCTCCTCTTACAGCTCTGTCTGCATCCATATATCCATAGTTGCCAAAGTAATCTGATATAACCATTCCTTTGTATCCCCATTCACCTCTCAGCACATCATTAAGCAGCTGTGTACAGCTTCCTGCCCACTCTGTACCAAGGAAATTGTATGAAGACATGACAGCTATCTTTCCATCCGGATATGCTTTTATGGTATCCTCAAATGGTTTGAAATATATTTCACGCATTGCCTGCTCATTGCTCCAGGTTGTAAGGAATGCATTTCTGTTTATCTCCTGCTCATTTAAAACAAAATGTTTGATAAACGGATACATTCCGGCATTTACTATTCCTTCAACCTCTGCTTTTGCCATTTCCGCACTTAATTTACTGTCCTCTGAATAATATTCAAAGTCACGTCCACCGAATGCACTTCTGTGAATATTCATAGATGGTGCATACCAGCCGGTTACATGATAATCCGCAAATTCCTGTCCCATGGCCTCAGAAAATGCTACTGCAAGCTCTGTATTCCATGTCTGTGCCAATATTATCTCTGAACAGAAACCTGTTCCGAATATTCCAAGAGTACTAGAGTTTACTCCTGCCGGTCCGTCTGTATCAAGAATACGTATCTTGTCAATAGATCTTACTGCAATATTCTGATGTCCGCCAAAGGCTATAAGGTCAACCATCTCATCTACCGTCATCTCATCAAGCAGATCTTCCCAGCGGTCATCATCGTAAGAAGCTCCCCTCAGGTCAAATAACTCTAGACCATTGTCAGCTCCTGTTGTAGGCATCTTATCGTCATCATTATCATAATCGGTCGGATCATATGTACCGTTTCCGTAAATGGTTCCGTCTAACTCAAAATTTGTCGGAGCTGCTGTCGCTGTATCATAATTTGCAAATCCGTCTTTTCTTGAAAGATATGTAATATCACCTTCCACAAAATCAAATTTGTTGTCAGCGACTTCCACATCTCCGTTGTGCTTATTATTCTCATCATATACGATATCTTCTGCCACATTGTAAGTCTTTGAATCCACAACATTATGGCTGTCTGTTCTTAAACTGATATCATAATCCCCATGTTCTAATACGTAGTGTCCTGCTCCGTATGTGTCATATGAAGCCATATCCTCATCACTGAATGTCAGTGTCACTGTCTCTGACTCCCCCGGCTCAAGAAGATCTGTCTTGTCAAATGCAAGCAGATTAACACTTGATTTTTCTATTCCGCCATTATAATACGGTGGGTCATAATAAAGCTCTACTACATCTTTTCCTGCTGTGTCACCTGTATTTGTAACAGTCACATCTACACTGATTCCATCGTCTGAAGCCCGGAGCTCGCCCATTGTTTCATCAAAAGTCGTATAACTGAGACCATATCCAAACGGATACATAACCGTATCATCATAATTGATAAGTCCTTCATCCGCTGCTGTCTCGTAAAATCTATATCCTACATAGATACCTTCAACATAGTCTACAAATGATACGATTCCGTCAGCTCTCTCCCACGCTTTCTTAGCTGCGTCGGAAACTTTATCTGTGTTTGTATAAGCAAAGTGACCTATGTTATTGATATAAGGAGCCTTGTTTATATCCTTAAGCCATGTATCTGTTGTTTTTCCTGATGGGTTGACCTCTCCCGATATGATATTTCCGAGTGCATTAAAACCTGTTGCACCTGCTCCGGCACATAAAAGTACACTCTTGATCTGCTCATAATCGTTTGTCCAGCCAAGCTCCATCGCATTTGCACCATTGTACACAACGATTACATCATCAAAATTACTGCATACGAGGTCTACAAGATCCTGCTCTGTTTTACTGAGTTCCAGATATGACTGTCCGTCTTCAAAATCATCATAATCTTTTGAATTATTTGTATAAGTTCCTTTTGTGTACTTAGTTCCTATATCCATGGTAGAACCATCCATTATAGGTCCCATATCTATTGGAAGATCTGTTCCTTCACCTCCGGTTCTTGAGAGAACGATCATCGCTACATCAGAGAAGTCTTTTGCATCATTTATGATCTTATCGGAATAATCAGCTGCCGGAACCTCAGGAAGTGTCCAGTCCTGACCATCATTGATGCTGATCACCGGTCTGTCCTGTCTGTACTCAGTGTACATATCAGACAGCTCACTGTTTGTCTCAAAACCTGCATTTTCAAGTCCTTTAAGTATTCCTACCGCTGTAGTAGCATCGACTGTTCCGGATCCTGTTCCTCCATATACCGGATTAGTTGATGACCAGCCGAATACATTGATCTTCTGTGGTGCGATCGGTAGGAATGAATTATCATTTTTTGTCATTACCACACCCTCATTAGTCACATCTTCAATCACTTTTTTTGAATTGTCGATATGACCCTGATCAAGAGTTCCTTTGTCCGATAACACGACATTCAACGTGTTGTACAAAGTTTCTGCAGCAGCCACATTTAATGTAACTACTGTTATGAGTAAGAAAGCAAAGAATGACTGAAATCGTATCATTCTCTTTATCAGTTTTTCCTTCTTTCTTACAATGATCATAACCGCGATCATAGCTATAAACGCGATTGCAATGATGATCAGATGCGTTCTGACCATGTTAATAACACTTATGACATCTTCCCATGCCACTTCAACGTTACCCATACGTAATCCTCCTTTTTCATGTATGTTTCGTTGAAATGACTATATCAAAAAAGGAACCTCAAAAGTGCACTCTGGTTTTCTTGGTCCCTTTTCTGGTAAAACTGGTATTTTATTGTTCCGGAAAAAATATAATGTCCGTTATAAATTTCATTTTATCTGTTCTCATAAGCATGGTTCCATGGTAATGATCCACGATGTAGCGTATGCTCTTTACTCCGAATCCATGATAGTTTTTGTCTTTTTTAGTTGTAACCGGCAATCCATCATCAAATGTGATTTGCTCATTGCAGTAATTCTCAATATGAACATGTGCTCCCTTATTTTTCTCTTTAACACTGATACTGATAATACGCTTCTCATCATCCTCCTCTTTTATAACACTTTCTATGGCATTATCCATCAAATTGCCAAACAAAGCATAAACGTCCGTAGTTTTCATAAAGTTTAGCATACTTCCATCAACCATAGTACTGAGCTTTATTCTATATTCTATACACAGGATGCTCTTTTCCGTAAGAACAAGATCTAACGCTTCATTGCCTGTCTGAAAAATATTATCATAAATGGCAAGTGCATTTCGCACATCATCAACATATTTCTTCTGCTCGTCAGCATCCTCTATTCTCGTTATCTTTGAAATCCTGTATTTAAGATCATGGCATTTTATATTGATGATATCAATAGTTTCTTTTGAAAGCTTCTGCTTTTCTCCCATATTATTTATCATCTGCTCCATCATCTCTTTCTCACGGATGATCTGGTTCTGCCTTGACATATTAAATGCCATAAATACTGCCAGTATGCAGCATACAATCGCATACATTTTGCAAAAAACATTCTGAAGCAGGCTGCTGTCACCGCTAAACATTGTACTGTCCACCAGCACACTATTTACAACAACAATAAACAGGATCACAAGTGCAAGTGTTATCATACGTATATCCTTCTGCTTGTGCTCTGATTTTCCTTCATAATGCCTGACAATAAAAAAATACGCTGCTGCCGATATAACAATATATGGTAAAATACGTATCACAATAAAATCAATGTATACATTTAATTTCATGTCTATTATCTGCTGTATTATTGTAATAAACGCATAAGCAATATGCTGCGTTGCATATCCGCATATTCCCGCAAACAATATTTCCTCAACTTTATCTTTAAAACATATTGCCATAGAAAGCAGGCTGCACGCAAATATACCAATATAGTAAACAATGGATATAACAGGATTTTCCCACGGAACAGCCGATAAAAGTTCAAATATCAGTAGTGAAACCGAAAAATACATACATATTGCCGCCACTGCTTTTATTATGAAATGCTTTCTTCGTTCAAATGCAAACGTGTAAATACTTTCTGTTATAAGAAGCTGGATACAGAAACGTATACAAGATATAATCTGCATATTTGTCATTAGAAATCACCTCCCAGATATCTCATAAAATCATCCTTAAATTTCTTCTTTCGCTGTCTGCTTATAGGCAGACACACATCCTCAATCCATACACTGTCTTTGCACATTTTTGAAACATATTTCAGATTTACAAGACAACCATTTATGCATTTTGAAAAACCTTCCCCCTGCAATTTGTTTTCTATATCGATCATAGTCCCTCTCGCCTGAAACTCACCCTGCTTTGTGTGAAATACAAGATAATTTTTGTTTTTCTCTATATACAATATCTGAGAGACTTTTATTTTCATTACAGAATCATTGTCATGTACGATTATTGTTTTATCCTTATTAAGTTCCAAAGAACGCATTGCCTTTTCCAGCTTGTCCTTAAATACATAATAGCTTATCGGTTTAACAATAAAATCAATCGCATCAACCTCATAGCCATGTATGGCATATTGAGCCATATTAGTCACAAAAACAATAGCTATTCCGGAGTCGAGTTTTCGAAGCTTTCTGGCTGCTGTCATTCCATCCATATGAGGCATCTCAATGTCTAAGAAAACTATATCGAGATTTCCACGATACTCTTCTATAAAATTCAGACCATCTGTATACTGTACAATCTCAAAATTTGTATTTGTTTCATTCTTGTACGTATTGATAAATTCGCATATCATCTTCTGATGTTCCAAGTCATCATCAATTAACCCTACACGTATCATAAAACCTGCTCCTTCATATATAATATATAAGCCGCAGCAATCAAGCTGCGGCCTGAAAAGATTAACATTAATGTATAAAATTGGTAAATACAAAAGCCGGTGCCTGTGGCATTTCTATTCCCATCTTTGATGCAACATTTTTGCAGTTGATAAAATATGCCATATTGTTGCCAAGCACCTGCATAACCTGCATTCCCTCAAGATCCTGCTTTACTTCGTCAGGATTTGTTCCATGTACCATATTCCAATATGTTGTCCTCCTTGTTTTCTTTTCATCTTACAGGCATATTATAAATCCCATATACCTATAGGAGAAGTTTCTCTTAGTTTTGAGTCATTAACCTATCGGTTATCACTGTTTCTGCTTATCAAACAGCCAACTCATTATAGCCTTATCCTGAAAAAATTATTTTTCTTTTGTCCATATATCCACCTTCCTTTTCGTCTTATCTCGTCTTGTACTTTTTCATAAGCAAACCGGCATAATATCCGATGAATGCTATAAGTATCATTACAGCCAGATAATCTGCCATAAAAAACAGTACGCTTTCCGTGTAATCATAAAATACAAAATGCATTTTCATCAACAGATAATCACCTATCTGTCTTTTTATGAACGCATACACACCATATACCGCCAATATAACCGCAATCGCCCTCGCAATCCATTTTCTTACCGCTGACGGCTGTTTGAAAATCCTGCCTACCATTATAACCGCCATATTCCAATGCATTCCCAGGTGAAGCGACATAATTATAAGTCCCCAATATGCACAAAACATATGTACCTGTCTTGCCATCATATATGAGCCTTCAATTCTTACCATGCCAAATATATGATCAGACAGCAGTATTCCGCTTATCATAGAGCCTATCATAAGTATAAACATGATCATCGCCAGTGCTGTCTGCACACCCCTGAAAAGAGTGTATTTTCCTTTTGCGACTGTTGCCAGCCATTTGCGGTTTAAAATATGATGCGCTATAAAAAGCACAAACATCGCCATGCCTATCCATTCATGTAGGGTCTCTCCAAGCAGACTGTATGGCATGAGAAGAAGCAGGCATGCTGTCATGCCTATATCTATCATAATCTTTACTGTCAGTTTTTTGTTTTTCATCATATACCTCTTATCCTATGATATCTATTTTGTGTTTTCCTGCCAGAATGATACTGCACGGTCTATCCAGCCCTCTGCCACGGTTTTCTGTCCCAGTCCGAAGCCATGTGAGAGTCCTTTAAACACCTCTAATTCGGCATTTGTCCCATTCTTCTTTATCTGTGAAATGTATCTTTCCATACTCCTGTAAGATGCAATTCCATCACTCATTCCCACACACGCATATGTAGGCGGTTCATTTCCTGTCACTACTGAAAGCCCTGTATACTGCATAATTACCGCAGCCGGTGCCGGATAACTATCCTCCCCAAAATATGCAGTTCCGTATGATCCAAGCCATGCTGCCATTCTCGCCCCGGCAGATCCTCCCCAGAGAGAATAGTCAGTCATATCTATCTGCAATTCGTCCGCATTCTCATACAGATATGCTATCGCTCTTGCCAGATCTTCACAGGCAGTCTGCGCACCCGGTCTGTAGATCAGGGCAAACGCATTATATCCTTTTTTTGAAATCTCCAATGCTTGTGGAAAGCTGTCATGTATACCTGCAACATACACAAATCCACCACCCGCATTTATTATAGCTGTTTTTTCTCCTGCATTTCCCCTGAAAAAGAACAGACCTGTATTCCTTTTTTCAGGATCCGCCTGCATCTCATCTTCACTGTATATATTATAAAAAATCCTGTTACCACTCTCACTCTGATTTTTCATATAATTTACAATCTCAACTGTTTTATCTGTATTTACCTCACTGTACCACGGCAGTATGGAACTTACCTCTGAAAGCTTTAAGTCATCATCTATTTTAAAATCAGTTGGAAAAATAAGTCTGCCGTAATCCTCAAATACCGGATCATTTATCACATCACTTATCCTGCTTTTCGCTGTATATCCGCCCTTTATATCGTACAATGAATCATTGTTCCAAGTCATATCATTGCTCCCTTCGCTTTGAGTTTTTTGAATATTTTCGGCATCAGTCTGCTTTTCCCGATTGGTTCTCCCACATGCACTAAAAGTAGTGATCACCAAAGCACATGCGATTATCATAATCTTTATACGCATAACATACCCTCCGTATTTCTTTCGGATAAAGTATATAGAAAACGAGACTCCCTAAGAAGTCTCGTTTTGTTATGCTGTATAAACCATAAGGTTATGCCTTTATTTTGTTTATGGCTTTTATTAGACGTCTGACCTTTTCAGATGGCTCCTTTGAGTGTAGTATGCCAAACGGCATGGTATAATCCCACTCAACCGGAATAATCCTTATAAGCGGGTGAACACTCTCCCAGCTTTTGAATGCAATGAGCACTTCATTATTGTTCTCACACCGGTTAAATGCTTCTATATTGTATAAATCAAAATCTACTATGTTTATATCCGGATTCTTAACAGCAATAAAATCCCTTAATTTATCGCCATAATAGCTCCAACCTCGCTTCATAAGCATAAGATTTTCACCCTTTAGATCATCTAGTGTAATCTTTTCCTTCTTTGCCAGCCTGTGATGTATCGACACTGCCACGCAAAACGGCTCTCTTGATATCTCTGTTGCATCGCACCCTCTGAGTTTAAGCATGGTTTCATCAAATATACCTGCAACCACATCAATATTCTGCCCCAGATTTGCCAGTATTTCTCTTGCATTCTCGATCGTATTTTCAAATGTAATAAGCTGGAATTTCATATCCGGATATATTTTTTGTATCTTTGGCCAAAGCTCGACAAAGACAGCCGGAGGAGTCATCGGAGAGACTCCTACACGTATCACATTGTCTGAAACATCCATTGCTTCCTTTGCACGTCTTATCGAATCTTTGCAGTAACCTACTATATATTTTGCATCATTATATATAGACTGTCCGGCATCTGTCACAACCAGACCTCTGTGTGTTCTTGAAAAAAGTTTCAGATCAAGACTTGCTTCCAGCGAATTTATCTGTTTTATAACTGCCGTTGGTGAAATGTAAAGTTTTTCTGCTGCCTTACTGAAACTTCCCGACTCCACCACACATATAAATGTATCAAGCTGTGGATTGTACATCATTTCTGGGTCACTCCTTTTTATTTCATTTATCTACTAATATCGCGTTAAAAACTCTTCTGTGATAATATCATATTACCACACTGTAGTTACTACCTGGCAAGTAATTCTGCATTGTATTTTATAAAATATTTGTAAAATTTATCTCATTAAATGGAGGAGCTGCATGATGTATAATAAATTATCTTCGTTTCAAAATCTCTATTATTATATCATAATTTTCCGGTTTATGCGGAAATGTACAGTCTGTACATACCTTAAGCGGCTTACCGTTCTTTTCGATATACCGCTTATTTCCCGGACAGTTTTTCATTTCATACAAAGGACAATAACAGAACAGACAGTTGAAGTCATCAAGTCCCTTGTGACACGGAAAATATTTGCACTCTGTGTTTTTAAAGTATTTATAAGAGTTTTCCATTTTTATTCCTTCTATATTCATATTCATATGCTTTTCTCACAAGGCTCTCTGCAAAATGCGGATTTGACGGATAGTACAGGTGTGGAAACCCAAGCCAGTAATTATCATGGCTTATCACGCAGTCGTAGCTTCTGCCTGTGGCCGGCTTAGTCGCAATACAATCGGCTCCGTTATCGGTGCTGTCGTAATAATGAAATTCATGCGCCTTTATTTTTTCATTTGGCGGTAGAAAATTGCTATTCTTTTCCGTAAGCTCAATATATCCGAACCTGACCAGCTTTCCCTTAAAATGGCACCCACCATCCAGTGCCCCCACAAGCTTAGACTTATTCATATCATTTTGTATATCTGCTTTATTTTGTACATCAGCCTTGTTTTGCTCCTCTGTATCATCACAGATGTCACGGATATATGTGTGAAGATACATAAACCCTCCACACTCTGCAACCGTCGGCATTCCGGCTCTAAAAGCTTTTTTTATGGCATTCAGCATAGATACGTTTTTACTCAGTTCCTTTGCATACAGCTCCGGATAACCGCCTCCAAGCAGCATTGCATCACAATCCTCTGGAAGGCAGGTATCGTGCAGTGGCGAAAAATATAGTAATTGTGCTCCGCATTTTTCGAGCATTCTTAGGTTATCTTCATAGTAAAAACAAAATGCTTCGTCCATGGCAACAGCTATGTTTACGGTATTTATTGCTTTATTTTGCGAAAATTCATTTTGATCACAATTACCTATATTTTTTTCATTATAATTTTTTTCATTATATACATCGGCATTTTCGCTGTCACCAATTTCATCTGCCGCTTCTGCTATATCCATAAACAAATCCATATCTATTGTCTTTTTTAGCCTGTCGGCAGTTTCATTGAGCTGTTTTTTTATATCTGAAAGCTCATCCGGCATGACAAGCCCCAGATGTCTGCTTGAAAGCCCGATATCCTTCTGTTCCGGAAAATACCCGACTACTTTTACGGAAAGCTCCTTCTCTATCAGAGGCTTTATGATGTCATAGTAGCCCTTCGACATCCGATTGAGCAGAACCCCCTTAATCAAGTGGTGCGTGTCATACTGCAAAAAACCGGCTATAAGAGCAAGCACTGACTTTCCCATTCCCTTTGCGTCCACCACGAGTATTATCGGAGTCTGCGTCACCTTTGCCAGATGGTATGACGAACCCTGCTCATATATTCCGCCAAGCCCGTCATATAATCCCATCACGCCCTCAAGCACTGCAAAATCACCATCAGCTCTTTCATCTAAGAAAAGCTGCACTGTTGTCTTTTCATCCGTAAAAAATGTATCGAGATTTTTGGATGGTACGCCAAGCACCTTTTTGTGAAACATCGGGTCAATATAATCAGGTCCGCACTTATATGACAATACGTTTTTTCCGCTATCCTTTAATAGCTGTAGTAAAGCGCAGGTTATCATTGTTTTTCCACTGCCGCTTTTGGGTGCGGCTATCATAAAACGATTTATTTTCATGTGTTCATCCTTTATTTCATCATATATCTTAAAATATCAGCCTTCGATGATTTATTACGGGTTGTAGCATAAAAGCCCAGATTAAAATTCAAACGAACATATCCACACCGGATTTTCTGCCTGCATCAGATGGTAATGTCCTATCTGCTTTGAGCGGCTGACCTGCAGCTGCACGATATCCTCATTTTTCACATCATATGCCGACAATATTTCCTTTATCTCACAAATTGTTTCCATGGAAATTGCATTTATCACTATACGGATATGTGGATTTTTTACTTTAAGAGCCTCTATTATTTCTTTTAGATTGCCACTGCTGCCTCCGATAAATGCGTGTGTCGGCACCGGAAGATTTTCCATTCCGTCAGGAGCCTTTGCATTTATAACATGGATATTTTCAAGTCCATGCTTTTCTTTATTTTGTTTGATAAGCTGCACGGCATTTTCCTTCTGCTCGATGGCATAGACCTCCATATCATCGGAAAGTGATGCGGCCTCTACCGCTATGGAGCCGGTTCCGCTTCCCACATCATAAAGCACTGAATCCGATTTCAAATGAAGCTTGCAGATGCTTACATGCCTTATTTCCTCTTTGGTCATCGGAACCTTTTCACGGATAAACTCTGCATCTCTTATATGAGGTGTGACATTTTTTGCAACCGGATTGGGATTTTTTATCATACAGATATACAGTCCCTCCCTTTTAAGCTTTGTGCACTCCTGTGGCGAAAGCTGCAATATAGTTTCATCCGGATATGATAGCTGGCATCCCACAGTTACCGAGCATTTTTGTAAACCATACCTTTCGTCACTGCTTAATAGTTGTCCAAGCATATTCACATCCTTTACACCTGACATCAGCATAAACGTTTTTGCATGATGGCTAATCCGTGATGTGATATTAGACAGCTTTAC
>UMJO01053528.1_pt1 | contig 17098 bp, 21 predicted proteins | sample 1966081 | NCBI WGS metagenome assembly UMJO01 (sample SAMEA4836152, study PRJEB28245) | human gut metagenome | biome: gut microbiome; material: fecal sample | place: Denmark | collected 2008 | reverse complement strand
CTGCTGTAGCCGAAGAAGCCGGTGTAGAGCGAGAGCAGGAACGCTGCCATGAGTCCGACATGGACGAGACCTATCTTCCAGTCTTTTTTAAGAGCCTTGAAGCTCAAATGGAGAATGACATCGAGTATAACAAATACCAGGAAAGCTGCGACGATTACAAGGGCTATCATTATCCATCTGCTTATCTGCGATGTGTATGCTATAAAATATATTATCAGCGAAGCGGCTCCGAAAGAGGCAATCATGCAGAGCACGAAGTTGAGAACGGCGCTTCTTCCGGGGAAACCGCATATCTCGGCTTTTCTGCGCTTGAACATGAACAGACCGAACACGAAGAACGCGGCGATGAGAACTGCCCAGAGAATATAGGGAGTCAGCGATGGCGCGGCCCATTTTTTTGCTGCCTCTTTTGTCATAGCTTCAATGGAAGATGAGTTAATAAAAGAGCTTCTGTTGAGCATGAGCAGATTTATATGGGCGATAGCGCGGCCGAACAGGGTGCTGTTCGTCATATCCAGATAGTTCTCGCCGAAGCTTGAAGCGACGGGATATATGTCGTAGTAAGTTTTGGAGGGAGCGCCGTTGAGGATTGCGGGAACGCTGTAGTTCACGCACATTGTCACAACGCTCGGGAACGCCGCAAGAACGGCTGAGAAGCCAAGCGATTCAACAACCGTACCCACGCAGCTTGAGACCGCCGCCGATATTGTAAGACCGGCGAGCACACATATCACGTTGTGCACCGCATAGAACAGGAAGGTTCTCCAGAGCATGGCGGACGAGCCGAAAAAGTGGAGGTTGATTCCGAGCGATACTGCGAGCGGGATGAGTGTTGCCGCGAGCATCATAATTATGCCTGCAACCAGACGCGCTGTGTAGAGATCGGCGCGCTTAATGCCGAGGCTGTAATAGACGTTGACGGTCTTTTTATTGGTAACGAATCTGAAGAGCAAAACGCCGACTAACAGCGATATCACAACGAGCAGAGCGGGGTAGAACGAGATGAGCGGTTCATATGCCGCGCGCTCCGAGTCGAAGATAAAGACCTCGTACGCTTCGCGCATTAACTTCATAACGTTCTGACCGGTGATAGCGGCCTTGTTCTTTGCTTCGCTCAATACATCCCAGCAGAAGCCGGTGAGATAAAAAATCATGCTGAGCACAAATGTTGCAAGGGGGAGAATGAAGTTTTTCTTTATCGCGTGAGCGACGGAGAAACGGAATGTGTTCTTATATTTCTTCATCTGTGACACCTCATTTCTTCTCTTCGGGCTTGCCGAAGATGTCCTTGAAGTCGTAGTCGCTGCCCTCCATCTCCTCGAGGAAGATTTCTTCGAGCGTGAGCGGGAACTTTTCGATCATCAGCGGATTCATATTTTGAAGCTTCTTCTCATTTTCGTCCATGTCACCGTTGGCGCTCAGGGTGATTATCTTTCCGTCCTTCGAGAAGTGCCTGATGTCGAGATCCTTGAAATCGCTCTCTTCGAGGTCGCGGTCAAAGACCAGCCTGAACTTGCAGCGCGAGCCGCTGATATCGTCAACCGAGCAGTCCATGACTATGCTCTTGCCGTTTATCAGCGCAATGTGGTCGCACATATCGGCGAGGTCGTGGAGATTATGAGAGGAGATTATGACGGAGCATTCCTCTTCGGCCATGTATTCGAGCAGGAGGTTCTTAATAAGATTCCTCTTTGCCGGGTCGAGTCCGTCGAAGCTCTCGTCGAGCAGGATAACCTCGGGCATCGTGGACATTCCGAGGATTATCTCCGCCTGCCTCTGCATGCCCTTTGAAAAGCCGCGTATGCTCTTCTTTGTGTCGAGCCCGAAAACCTTTGAGAGCTTGTGCATGGTGTCGAAGCTGAAGCGGGGATAGTAGCCCGCGTAGAACTTGCCCATGCTCTCTATTGTCGCGTTGGGCTCGAAATAGAGGTCATCGGGGACATAGAAAAGTCTCTGCTTCACTTTTGCGTTGTCAAAAACATTCTCGCCGAATATTTTGACCTCGCCCTCGTCGGCTCTGTAGACTCCGGCGACCGTCTTGAGAAGCGTTGTTTTGCCCGCGCCGTTGTAGCCGACAAGCCCGTATATTGACGACTTTTCGACTTTCAGCGAAAGATTCTGAATGGCGGTGAAGTCCTGAAAACGTTTTGTAACGCCGATTACTTCAATCATAATTCTTCCTCCTGAGTGTAGATTTCATTGAGTATGTCGATAATTTCCTGCTTTTTGAGTCCCTTGGCGCGGGCGGCAGAGATGGCGTCCGAAATTTCGGAAACCGCCGTATCGTGCACCGAATCGTTCTTGAAAGCCTTTTCGCTGACGAAGCTTCCCTTTCCGGGCACGGTGTATATCGCACCGTAGGATTCAAGGTCGGAGAACGCCTTTTTGACCGTGTTTATGTTCACACCGGCGTCGGCGGCAATGGACCGTATAGACGGCAGCTGCGAGTGCGGAGCGAATGTACCGACAAGGATAAGAGTCAGCAGCTGATTTCTTATCTGCTCGTATGCCGGCACGCGGCTCTGCTTGTCGATTAAGACCACAGCGATTCTCCTTTCTTTTTGATTCCGGCGCGCCGCAGTGCACCAAAATCAGAATAGGTGTGCTATCTGTCGTAGCACACTTATATCATAACACGAAAAATCTCGTTGTCAACACTTTTTTTTAAAAAATGTGAAAACAAAAAACCGCGATTTAAAGCCGGAAATATAAAAAAACGCCAAATGCAGGATATCAGACAGGCAATCAAAAGAAAGTCGTCCAATAGACTCTGCATTCGGCATTGATAGTATTATCATAACAAGAGAATCGTGTCAATACTTTCCGCGCGGCAGTATTTCTAAAAAGTGGAGCACCGATGATAATTTATCTGCATATCAAAATAAAAGAACCGATATCTGACCTCAGGCCTTAAGGCTCCAATTGCCGGTGGGGGAAGTCAAATATCGGTTCTGTATTAAAAATATCACGCTTTGGTATAAATGTCAACAATAAGATTAATGCTGATTTTAATATCGGTATCGCTGAACGCTTCGTTCCTCTCGGATTGAACAGCAAAAGAGCCTTACTGAGATACTGCTCCATTGTTCCTGCAACGAACATCGAGACACCTTTATTCGTAAAAGACACCTTGATTCCCATAAATCAGAGCACCGTGAAACAGCTTTTCAGGCGTCTGAAAGTGCAGGCTGATATCCCTCGGCTGCACCCTCATTTGTTGCGCCATTCCTTTGCTACACGGTACTTAGAGAACGGCGGGGACATTTACAGCTTGCAGTTGATTCTCGGTCATACCTCGCTCGAAATGGTCAAAAAGTATGTGCACTTGATTCCCTCAAAAACGGTAGTTAATTTTGCTTTTCTCTCGCCCTTGGATAACGCCCTCAAAAAAAGAAAAAACCCAGCAGTTACAAGGCTTGTAGCTGTTGGATTTCTCTTTTGGTGATCCATCGGAGATTCGAACTCCGGACACCTTGATTAAAAGTCAAATATGTAGTACATACATAGCAAATTGTGGAGAAAAGCACAACATATAGTGGCTTGGGTGTGCGCGACAGACGATAAATGCTAAACGGAAATCGGGCGTTACTACGGGATTACTACGGATTTTAAGATATCTTCGCCATTTCCTCATGGAGAGTTTTGTCTGATACAAGTGCATAGTATTTTAAGGTCGTGCTGTATTCTTCGTGACCAAGAATCATTTGTGTAGCTTCGGGTGATACACCGCTTTCTACCATCATTGTTGCACATGTTTTTCGGCAGCAATGGGGGGATAGACGCTTAACTCCTATCTCTTCAAGGCAGTCGTAATATTTTTTGCGCATGTAGCTCGAGCTGTATCCCTCACCGTCATCACGACATACTATTTTTTTACCTTGCTTTGCTACGAATGCTTCTATATACGGCTTAATCACCGGCAGAACAGGAACATGGCGATTCTCTCCGGCTTCGGTTTTTAGACCACCTATGAGCAGGGCTTGATCCGCTATGTAATCATCCGGAGTAAGGGCGAGTAGTTCAGAAATACGAAATCCCGTGTAAATCAGGATGAGAATGATATCGGCGTATGGGACATTAGCTTGTGCGGCAGCCTTTATCTTTTCCACTTCTTCAGCGGAAAATGGATGTATTTCGTTTTTCTTTTTCTTTGGGAGCTTAACGAATTTAGAATAGTCTTTGTAACAAATGTCTCGCTCCAACGCGAGCGCATAAAGACGCGAAAATGTGATTTTTATATACGATAGCGAAGTGCCGCTTTGTGCGCTGTATGCATCAATGCATTTCTGCATGTCTTCCGTTCTCAGCTCGCGCATTTTTATGCTTTTTACATCTTCGGGGATCTTCTTCCATGCGGCGTTGTAGCAGTCCTTTGATTGCTTAGCCAGGTTCTTATATTCGGCGCGGGAGAGCCACAAGGTGTGCAAGTCATCGACGGTCATATTGATTTCAACTACCGGGTGTTCGAGGTAGTGAGCCAGAACAGCTTTTGCCTCTTTGCTCGATGCGTAGTGCCCGAGGATTTCCTGCTTTTTAATCATCTTGCCTTGCTCGTCCAGGCTATAACTTGCCGGCAGCGCGACGACCCAGGGACGCCGCTTGATATCCTTGCGTTTATATACGCTGCCTTCACCGTTTTCACGCTTTGCCATTAAAAAATCCGCTCCTTTACTTGTGTTTCCTCAGAGCGGGTGATATAATAATTATGTCAATCCACTCTATACGCATGGTGTGTGTTGATGCCTGAGCCCTCGGTGCTGGAACACCGGGGGTTCTTTTATTTATTTATCTTTTTTTGCGTTCGGCGGTCTTGCTGTAATGATTGATACTTTCCAACTCAGGATAATAAGTGCCGAGTCCGTGTCGGCAGCCTTCATGGAATAAACCTTGTGCCATCGCTTCAGATAGTAGCATATAATTACCATCTTTTCTTGAACCGCCGGAGTATACGTCATCGATTAGAATTTTATTTTCAAACTTCTTGCATATCTCGCACGCACTGCTGTGATGTGAGACAATAACGAGGTGTTCTCCAAGCGCTTTCCTTATTTCTCCGTCACGGGCGAGTGCTTGTGTTGCGGAAATCTTTTTATTTGTTGCACTTCTTACGGGAGTTGGGGTCTTGACCGATTGTGGTTTCTTTTTAAGATCTTTTGAAATATCGTTCTGCGGAGTTGATTTATCCTTTTTTTCATTGCGTTTAATGATTATTATCGCCACGATGACTATGGCTACTATAGCGAGAAAAGCAATAAGACATCACCTGTTTATATTTAAGAATTTGTTTTAATCGTGTCGGCGCTGGCAGAGGTCGGTGCTTTTTTTCTTTAAAGTTTCTATTGACAACATCAAAAAATGGGTCTACAATATGAATCGAACAAAAGTTCGAGAAAGGAGCCTCGCAAGATGAATAAAAAAGACTTTATAGAAAAATTAAGTGAGCTTTCGGATGAAAATCTTACTTATCTTTTTCTTGCTGCGCAAGCATTGATTCAAGAAGAGTTTCAAGCAAAGCTTGATTGCGAGGATTCAGCCTCCCATACATCTCTGTAAGATTTTGTATTTTTGTCCCTGCGGAAGCGGGGACACTTTTTTTTCCATCACCATTTATATAATCTAGGGAAACACCAAAGAAATCAGCAAAAATAAGGACAAAACTCATACTGGCTTCTTGAGTACCGTTTTCCCATTTGCTTATTGTTGTTCTGTTGATAGCGGTTCCATATTTCGTGTTGACTGTATCGACAAGCTCCTGTTGAGTAAGCCCTTTTGCTTTTCTCAGCTCTCTGAGCTTCTTTCCAAAAGTATGAGTCATCTATACCACCTCGAAAATATAATATCATGCATTTACCGCAAAAGCAACATTTTAATGAAAAAAACTTCCAAAAAGTGTTGACAACGGTACAAAACCGTGTTATTCTAAATGTACCGAAAGCGGTACAAAAGGAGGTGAAGAAATGAAGAAAAACAGGCATAAAAAGCACCCGGAGTACTACGCTATACCCGCGTATCAAAGGTTGGCGCGTCTATCTGATGAGGATGTAGCAAACTATTTAGGCGTGACTGTACGAACTTATAAGGACAAAATAAACGGATATAGCGATTTTTCAAACGCGCAAGGTGAGATGCTTGCGCGCCTTTTGAATCAACCGCAGAGAGATCTCTTTTTAACTTAAAATGTACCGAAAGCGGTACAAAAGGAGGCTAACAGCTGAATCTTAAAAAAGCTGAAAAAAAGAAAGAGAGGTGGGAATATGAAAATTTATGCCGTAATAATTACATTACTTTGTATCGGCATGTTCGTCGGCTATATCAAATACAAGATAAGCACGCAGGCGCTGTCGTATTATTTGACGACAAAAAGCACCGCTCCAACCGATGACGAGCTGAAGCGGTGTGCTGAGTGGGTGATAAAAAATTGGTTCAGGAAATAATTGAAAACTGCGATTTTATCAGATTGGTGACAACATTTGAAGCTATCTGAACCAATGCGGAAAGCGAGGCGGAACCGATTTGCCCGGCAATGTTTTTGACATTTGTCCAGACCTCATTCTTACGGACATTTGCGATAAACTCATGTCCAAGCGGTGTGAGATCCTTGATGAGACAGTCACCCGTCATTGTCCACATCTCCACATCGAGTAGGTTTGACCATTGACATTGACGAACATGGTAAAGAATTTCATCATGCTGATACTTGCTCTCCAACCCAAACATGTTGTCATCAGTGAGGCGAAGCATTTGGTTAAATGAGGTATTTTCTTCGACCACAAAGAGAATATCCCTGATACAGTCAGGATTCAGTTTCACATTATTCACCCCCTTTCAGAGAAAGTATATCGCACAAAAAGAAATAAAACAAGGAAGGAGGAAAAGAGGTGGACAACCCGCTGTTATTCAAAATATGTTTCGCTGTGGTAACCGGTAGCTTGGTCTCTAAAATCATCGCGCTGTGTGCAACTGCGAAATCCAAGAAAAGAAAGAATGGTAATAATGCCACCCACAATGGTGATAAGCAATCCCAACTTTTGGGCGGAATCCCAGAATGCAGCCCTTTTCTTGTGGCGCTTGCTGTTTGGGTGATCGTGGTTTGCGTTGTCATCATCGGCATCGTTGGTGGATGACGATTCATTTGCAAGAAAATGTGCTGTTGGCTGCTTGTGAGGAACATCGGCACTCTGTACGGCGCAGGGTTCGGATAAAAATGGAATTGCGCCGGTCGCTATTTCCTTCAAAAAGTCCTCCGCCTCCGGTTCGGTAAGGCTCGATGAGGTAATCGAAACATAACACGCATACGAAGAGCCGTGTGGATTGTGCTCGTCAATGGATAGATAAAAGTAAGCACTCTCTTCGATGCTGCTGTTGTAAAGAAAAGTTATGGAACTGAATGCGGTGCTATCGGAAAAATGTTTTTTAAACTCGTCGAAAGTGTATTTGACTTCATCACATATGCCGCGGCATACAACAATCACCGACCGATAATCTTTAGTCATCGGAATCAATGTTATGTATTCGTTCTCAATGATTTTGAAGAGTTTCAACAAAGAAAACTTTTCGACTTTCCAAGAAGCGGAAACCGAGAGATTAACATCTTGTGTTTTGGAAATTCGCATAGCGCACCTCTGTAATTTTTTATTATTAATTATAAACGATATATTGTAAAAAGTCAAATAAACCAAATCAATATGTTGTGGAAAGGAGCTCAATGAATATCGCTCAATTTTTGCGCCAATGCCGTAAAGAATCCGGTTTGTCGCTAAAGCAGTTGGAAATAAAAAGCGGCGTGCCGGCATCGACGATTTCTTTTTACGAGCTGGGACGGGTAGAACCCACCGTGTATCGAATGGACGCGCTATTAAAGGCGCTCGACCAATCGGTCATACTCGGAAAAGATTCAACTTTATTTAAATGAAAGGAGGAAAACACCATGCGTAAAAAAATGGCACTTATGTCAGTCGACGAGGCGTCAATGTACCTGAGAGAGGTTATCTACATACCGCCGCATCAGATTCGTCTGCTCGCGAGGGAGGGGAAATGCACCTTCTGTATCGCAATCAAAAATCCGAGCGGGTCGTACTCGTACCACATTAGGCTTGACCGGCTTGAGCAGTTCAAGCGCGGAGACATTGGTCTTATGGTGAGCTAAGGGCAAAAACAGAAAGGAGACATCAAAATGACAAAAGGATTTTTAACAATTGCCGCAGTGCTGGCGCTTGTCCTGCTTTTCGCGGCGGCAGCGGTTCCGGAGACAGAACCGATTACCGCGCCTGAACCGACGGTATCGGCGCAGATACCCACAGCACGCTACCGGTTGACCGCAGACGAGCGAGAGCTTATATGCGAGGTTGTTATGGCTGAATCGGGAATCGAGCCGTTTGATGGCAAAATGGCGGTCTCACAGTGCATTTTAAATGCGTGTGAAAAGACCGGCAAACGCCCCGTGGAGATAGTTGCGGAGTATGGTTACACCGACCGCCGGGTAGAACCGAACGCAGAGACGAGGGAAGCCGTCGCCGCGGTCTTTGATGCCGGCGAGACGGTGACAGACGCGAAGATACTTTTCTTCTACGCACCGGCGCTTGTGAGCAGCGAATGGCATGAATCGCAGACCTATGTCTGCACTATCGGCGGGCACCGATTTTTTGAGGAGGGGTAACGTGGGCTGGGAAAAGGGTCTGTCCGAAGCCGACGTATGGACGATTAAGGCTTTTAGACAAAAACAGGAATGGTCATATGGTCGGAAGGTGGCTCACGCGAGAGAGGTTGCAGAGTTTTTCGTGCAGGAGTGCGAGAAGCGGGGGTTGAATTGCCATGTTTCCGTCGGAGGACTGGACAGCATCACACTGCTACTATTTCTGCGCGATATCGGAATTGACGTTCCTGCTGTGAGTGTCTCAAGCCTCGAAGATGTAAGCATTCAGCGCGTACATAAGCAGCTCGGTGTTGAGCGCTTAAAGCCGGCGCTCCGTTCGGATGGTAAGCCGTGGACAAAGGCGCAGATTCTACAGGAGTTCGGGTTTCCTGTTCTGTCCAAGGAAAAGGCAAACAAAATCTACCTATTACAAAATCCCACTCCTGATAACGCAACAGTCAGACACGCCATAATTACAGGCGAGACAGGCGAATATGGCGGGAACCGTACCAATAGCCGAATGAAACTGCCGCAAAAATGGCTAAATTTGTTCGGCGGATATGAAAACGAGAATGAGGGCGTTGAATATCAAAAACCCAACTTTCTTGTGAGTGACAAATGCTGTTATTACCTCAAGGAGAAGCCCTGTAATGATTGGGCTAAAGAGCACAACAGTGTTCCGTTTCTTGGTCTTATGGCTTCGGAGGGAGGCAGAAGAGAGAAGAGCCTGATGCTCAATGGATGCAATTATTTCGGGGAAACATCCATAAGATCCTGCCCGTTTGCAATATTCACGAGACAAGACCTTTTAAAGCTTGCGACAGAATTAAACGTTCCAATTCCTGAAATATACGGCGAGATTAAGTCGCGTAATCAGAGGTGGGAGGGTGACATAGGAGAGCTGTACACCACAGGAGCGCAAAGGACGGGCTGTTCCATGTGCGGCTTTGGCATACACCTTGAAGAACGCCCACATCGATTTGACCGACTTCGGGAGAAAAACGAAAAAGAGTGGGAATTTTGGATGTACCGATGCGTGACCGACCCAAAGACCAATGACAGATATGGCTGGGGCAGGGTGCTGGACTACATAGGGGTGCAGTGGGAGGACAGATATATCGATTGGAGCGAAAGACAAATGAGTTTTTTTGAGGAGAAAGAAAATGGCACTTAAATTTGCAATTCAAACCGCTTTTGAGATCCTTGTCGTCGTGCTTATCATCTATGGCTTTTGGCATGAGGACAAGCTCATAGCTTTTGAGGACGACCTCAAAGCAAAAATTTTAAACAGAAAGGAGACAAAACGCAATGGGAAATCAGACGACTAAAAGCCCGTTCGACGTGCAAATCCTATCCGCCAGGCTAAAAGACCTGATGCGCGAAAGCGTGCCGAAAGTCACGCAGAAAGACCTTGCAGCGACGCTCGGCACTGCGCCTAACATGGTATCGGCATATATGCGCGGCAAGAGCTGTCCGTCGCTGCCGATGGCGGTGAACATAGCGCAGTATTTTGATGTGTCAATTGATTATCTCGCCGGCTTGACCGACCATCGGCGGCAGCAAGTAATCGTGTCAGCACCGGCACCGGCGCCGAAGCGCGGACGAGACCCGTGGCGCAAAATGGCGATTTGCAACAGCTGTGACTGGCGCAGACGCATGGCAGCGCCGTGCGGCGACTGGGACGGCAAGGCATGTATGTACACCCACGAGACCGGGATTTTTCGCGAATCGCCGCCGGCGGACGATTACTGCGCATATTATAAAAGCCGCCAACGCTGAGTGGGCAGCGAAGACGGCAAAGGTAAAACCTCAACATCATGATAACACGAAGGGAGACTAACGTCAAATGAAGATAAACAGCCTTGAGCTCGAGAATGTAAAGCGTATTAAGGCGGTCAAAATCGAGCCCACCGAAAACGGTCTGACTGTGATAGGCGGGCGTAACGGTCAGGGTAAGACCTCTGTGCTCGACAGCATTGCATGGGCGCTTGGGGGCGATAGATTTCGTCCGTCAGAGCCACAGCGTGAGGGTTCTGTACTGCCGCCCAATCTCAAAATCACAATGGACAGCGGCATCATAGTGGAGCGCACCGGGAAGAACAGCACCTTGAAGGTCACAGACCCTACCGGCAGAAAAGGCGGTCAGCAGCTTATAAACGAGTTTATTTCTCAGCTTGCGCTTGATTTGCCGAGGTTCATGACCGCATCAAACAAGGAAAAAGCCAACACACTTTTGCGCATAATCGGCGTTGGAGACAGGCTCGCACAGCTTGAGCACGACGAGACGGAGCTCTACAACAAGCGCCACATGATTGGACAGATAGCCGATCAGAAACTCAAGTATGCCAGAGAGATGACGGAGTATCCGGATGTACCGGAGCAGCTGATTTCCGCATCCGAGCTTATCAAACAGCAGCAAGGTATTATGGCGCATAACGCCGAGAATAAGCGCAAGCGTGACCGAGCCGCCGAGATACAGCATCACTATGACGCCGTCAACAGCAAAATAAACGGAATCCAGGCTGAGCTTCAACGTCTTATGACTGAGCAGCAGAGCCTTATGGATGACCTCAGAATTGCGCACATGGAGACGGAGCACCTCGAGGATCTGAGCACCGCCGAGCTTGAAGAGGACATTGAAAATGTTGAGAAAATCAACATTAAAATCCGTGCCAACCTTGAAAAAGAGAAAGCGGAAGAGGATGCGAAAGCGTATCAGACTCAGTACAGCCAGTTGACGAACGAGCTTGAAGATGTCAGGCAAAAGAAAACCGACTTGCTCAAGTCCGCACAGCTTCCGTTGCCGGGGCTGTCGGTCAAGGATGGCGAGCTGACATACAACGGCTTCAAGTGGGACAATATGTCCGGAGCGGATCAGCTCAAGGTTTCCACGGCCATCGTGCGCAAGCTCAACCCCAGTTGCGGGTTTGTGTTGCTTGATAAGCTCGAGCAGATGGATCTTGACACTCTTGCTGAGTTCGGCAAATGGCTTGAGTCTGAGGGGCTGCAGGCAATAGCAACGAGGGTCAGCACCGGCGATGAATGCAGTGTACTTATAGAGGACGGATATGTGGTGAACGAACCGACGGAGACTAAAAAAGAGACTAAAAAAGCATGGAAGGCAGGACAGTTTTAATGAACATAACATCAGGAATAATCGAAGATGCACAGCGGGTCATAGTTTACGGTCCGGAGGGAATCGGCAAATCAACCTTTGCTTCCAAGTTCCCGGGCGCGATTTTCATCGACACGGAAGGCAGCACAAAGAGGTTGAACGTTAAGCGTTTTGACAAACCGAGCAGTTGGACGATGCTTCTCGAAGAGGTCAAATATGTTCGCGATCACCCAGAACTGTGTATGACGCTTGTCATCGACACAGCGGACTGGTCAGAGCAGCTTGCAAGTAATCATATATGTTCCGTAAATCACAAACAGAGCATTGAGGACTTCGGATACGGCAAGGGCTATACAAAGCTCTACGAAGAGTTCGGCAGGCTTCTTGACCTGCTCAATGAGGTTATATCAAAAGGTATTAACGTCGTGCTGACCGCTCACGCCAAAATGCGTAAGTTTGAGCAGCCGGACGAGCTCGGCGCATACGACCGCTGGGAGATGAAACTTTCAAAAAATGTCGCGCCGATCGTAAAAGAATGGGCAGACACGGTTCTCTTCGTCAACTATAAGACGTTCGTGATAAAGGACGAGAAGACCGACAGCAGAAAGGCACAGGGCGGCAGAAGGGTAATGTATACCAATCATCATCCCTGCTGGGATGCGAAGAACAGATATGGGCTGCCGGACGAGGTCGATTTCGATTTCAGCGTTATCGCACCGTTTATTCCGTCTTCCGGTGCATATGTCGCAGCGGCGCCGGAAGATAAGCCGCAGACGAATGCGCTGCCCGACCCGCCGAAAAAAAGCATAGAGGAGCTCAAGGCAAAAATCGACGAGTTTACCGCCGATGCCGATGAGCCTACCCCGAACACTGAGAACACTGAACCGAGTTCTGGCTTACCGGCAGCGCTGCGTGAACTCATGACGGCGAACAACGTTACCGAAGATGAGCTTAGAAGTGCGGTAGCGTGGAAAGGTTACTTCACTGCCGACACGCCGATTCTCAATTATGGCGAAGCTTTCATTAACGGCTGCCTTATCGGCGCATGGGAGCAGGTCTACGATATCATCGTCAATCATATAAGAAAATTTTAAATAAAAAGGAGTATTAACCATGAACGAAAACTACAACACCAACAGGAACGACGCCCTCGACTGGGACAGTGTAATCGAAGCCGAAAACGAATTTGTACTTCTGCCGGAAGGGGAATATGAATTCACCGTTAAAAGCTTTGAGCGCGGCTATTTCAACGGCTCGGAGAAAATGTCTGCCTGCCCGAAGGCAGAGCTTACGCTTCAGATAGACGCGCCGCAGGGCACAGCAATCGTCAAACATAATCTTTTCCTCTCGCGTAAAACAGAAGGGCTTGTGTGCGCGTTCTTCATCGCTATCGGTCAGAAGAAACACGGCGAACCTCTGAGAATGAACTGGGCGCAGGTTGTAGGTTCAAAAGGCCGCTGCAAGATAGGGCAGAGGCTTTACAACGATAATTATTACAATGAGGTCAAGAAATTCCTTGAGCCGGACGAATCCACTCAGCGTCCCGCTTTCACTCCGGGGAATTTTTAATCCTTGGACGCGAGACCTTATCAGCTGGAGGCAGAACGGGCAATATTCAACGAGTGGGCGAGCGGCAATAACCGCACATTGCTTGTCCTGCCGACCGGCACCGGCAAAACAGTCGTTTTCGCTAATGTTGCGAAGCAGTGTGTTCAGAACGGTGAGCGGGTTCTTGTGCTCGCTCACCGCGGCGAATTGCTTGAACAGGCAGCGGACAAAATACTGAAATTTACCGGCTTGATGTGCGCCACAGAGAAAGCCGAAGAAAGCTGCCTCGGCAGCTGGTACCGTATAACCGTTGGCTCGGTGCAATCCTTACAGAGAGAAAAACGGCTTGAACAGTTCGACAGCGACTATTTTGACGCCATAATCATCGACGAGGCGCATCACTGCCTTTCCGATGGTTATCAGCGCGTGCTTGAGCACTTTGGAGACGCGCATGTCTTAGGCGTCACCGCTACGCCGGACAGAGGCGATATGCGCAATCTCGGCACATACTTTGATTCCCTTGCTTATGAATACACTCTTCCGCAGGCTATCAAAGACGGTTATCTTGCGCCGATAAAGGCTCTTACAATTCCGCTGAATCTCGACCTGACGGGAGTTGCAATGCAGAACGGAGATTTCAAGGCGGCCGATATCGACAACGCCCTGGATCCGTATCTGTATCAGATTGCCGACGAGATGATAAAGAACTGCAAAGAGCGCAAAACAGTCGTGTTTCTGCCGCTTATAAAGACCTCACAAAAATTTCGGGATATTCTGAATGAGCGCGGTTTCAAGGCTGCAGAAGTCAACGGCGGAAGTCAGGACAGAGCGGAGATAATCGAAGCGTTTGAGCGCGGCGAATATAATGTGCTCTGTAACTCCATGCTCTTGACGGAAGGCTGGGACTGCCCGGCGGTCGATTGCGTCATCGTGTTAAGACCGACAAAGGTCAGAAGCCTATACAGTCAAATGGTCGGGCGCGGAACGCGCCTTGCGCCTGGCAAGAAGGATCTTCTGCTGCTCGATTTCTTGTGGCACACTGAACGCCATGAACTTTGTCATCCTGCTCATCTGATATGTGAAAACGAAGAGGTCGCAAAAAAGATGACGGAGAATATCGAAGCGGCAGGCTGTCCGGTCGATATTGAGGCTGCCGAGCAGCAAGCGGAGAGCGATGTTGTCGCTCAGCGCGAAGAGGCTCTTGCGGCACAGCTCAAGGAAATGAGGAAGCGCAAGCGCAGACTTGTCGACCCGCTGCAGTATGAAATGTCGATTTCCGCGCAGGATCTTTCAAGCTATGTTCCGGTGTTCGGTTATCAAATGTTACCGCCTAGCAAAGAACAAATTGATGCATTGGAGAAATGGGGTATACTTCCCGATAATATTGACAATGCAGGCAAAGCAGCGAAACTTCTTAATTGTCTTTCAAAAAGAAGAGACGAAGGATTGGCTACTCCACGACAAATTCGGTGCCTTGAACGATATGGCTTTAAGCATGTAGGCACATGGACTTTCGATGCTGCCACAAAGCTAATAGAGCGTATAGCTTCCAACTCATGGCGAATACCTCACACGATTTCCCCGGATGACTATATTCCTGAATAAAAAGAGCAGGAGAAATCATATCTCCTGCTCGGCTTCGGCTTCCATTTCCATTATATCCCCGGGTTGAACATTTAATGCCACACAAATTTTTTCAATCACTTCTGTAGTCACAGTTTCACCTTTTGAAAGTTTGGCTAAAGTGGGCGATGATATTTTGGCTTTTGTAAGCAAATCAGTTTTTTTCATGCCCCTGCGTTGTAATATGTCAAAAAGCTTGTAATATTTAATCGGCATAAAAGCACCTCCTATTTATTAGTATAGATTAATTTAAAACAAAAGTCAACTAAATTTTGTTAGCGATTGTTAATTTTTTTCTTGACTTCTTAATTAATATATGCTAATCTTTTGTTAGCGATAGTTAATAAAACTAAGCTAAAACTAACACGAGGAGCGCATGTTATGAAAAAAACAGCATTCGAACGAATTACGGAGTATGAAACAGCGGTAATAGAATTAGAAAGAGCCGAATCTCTTTTAGCTCTACTTTATGAAGAAATCGATGAGGCAATTTCAGCGTCATTGTCAAAAGAAACTTGGAAAAGCCAGTACTGTTGTGATAGGGCTTCGATTTCTGAAGCGTTGGCTACGGCTGTTTCGCAAAACATATCAGCGGTAAAAGATGCTTTAAGTAAGCTTATAAAGGAGGAACGATAATGAGTACTAAAGGATTAATAGATTTAACGGGACTTAGATTTGGCAGGCTTTATGTTGTTAAACGCGCTGAAAGGAATATTGGAAGTCATTCGGCTTGGCTTTGTAGATGTGATTGTGGTAGCGAAAAAATAATAAGAGGGGATCACTTGCGGTATGGAAAAACAATTAGTTGCGGTTGCTATGAAAACGAGGCACGAGCTAATGGAAATAACACAAAACACGGTGGCAAAGGAACGAGACTTTATTCCATTTGGAGCGGTATGATTAAACGCTGCAATAATAGTAATTGTAAATCCTATTACAATTATGGTGGTAGGGGAATAAAAGTTTGTGATGAGTGGAAGAAATCTTTTAGCTCATTTCGCACATGGGCACTTAATAACAGCTATAATGACGAGCTGTCTATCGACCGAATAGATGTTAATGGCGATTACGAACCACTGAACTGTCGATGGGCTACAGCCAAAGAACAAGCCAATAATAGAAGACCAAGGAAAGACCGGAGGCAATGACGATATGACAGAAGAAAAGCTCGACCTGAAAGAGCTGATAAAATACATAGACCCGACTGCTTGCACATATTCCGAATGGGTGGAAGTCGGCATGGCGCTTAAGCATGAGGGATACAGCTGCGATGACTGGGATGAATGGTCCCGACCGGACAAGCGCTATCATTCCGGCGACTGTGAAAAGAAGTGGCAGACCTTTAACGGCTCTGCCGCTCCGGTTACGGCGGGGACTATCGTTCAGATGGCAAAAGATAACGGCTGGCATTTTCAGGCAGATGACGGCGCACTCGATTGGGACAGCGTAATAGGAGAAAAGAAAGACGAGCTTATCCTCGTTGACAAAAGCTGGATTGAGGGCAAGGAGCTGAACATACCTGATGAGTGGAATCCGGTGGAGCAAATCACCAAATATCTCGAAACGCTCTTTGAGGCGGGGGAGACGGTCGGTTATGTCACCGAAAGCTGGGAAAAAGACAGTAAATACCTGCCGACGAAAGGCGTGTATACCAGGACTGCGGGAGAGCTTATAGAGGCTCTGAGCAAATGCGAGGGCGACATAGGTCGCGTAATAGGCGACTGCAAGCCGGAGGCGGGGGCGTGGATACGCTTCAATCCTCTGGACGGCAAAGGCGTCAAAAATGAAAATGTGACGGAGTTCCGATATGCTCTGGTCGAATCCGATACGACCGACATCACCCATCAAAACCAGATAATACGCGAGCTCGAGCTGCCGATTGCCTGTCTCGTTTACAGCGGAGGAAAGAGTCTGCACGCCATTGTACGCATCGATGCCGCAAACTTTGACGAATACCGCAAGCGTGTTGATTACCTCTATGATGTATGCAAGAAAAACGGCATAGATATCGACCGCCAGAACAAAAACCCGTCGCGGCTGAGCCGTATGCCGGGCGTAGAGCGCAACGGAAAGAAGCAGTATCTGCTCGACACAAACATCGGCAAGAGTTCATGGAACGAATGGAAAGAATGGATTGAAAGCATAAACGACGACCTGCCGGATCCGGAGAGCGTCGCCGA
>UMJO01024675.1_pt1 | contig 17199 bp, 7 predicted proteins | sample 1966081 | NCBI WGS metagenome assembly UMJO01 (sample SAMEA4836152, study PRJEB28245) | human gut metagenome | biome: gut microbiome; material: fecal sample | place: Denmark | collected 2008 | reverse complement strand
TGCATTTTGGTTTACAGAAGCCTTGCTTATTATTATGGCATTACCACTTGGATTGATCTTTGCCAGAATCATTACAGATAAGACGTTTCGACGTTGTTCTTGAAATGGAAAAATCCCTCTTTGCGATTACTCACAAAGAGGGATTTTGATTTATTAGATTAAGATCATCTAAATAATAGGTAATTCCTATTTATCAGACATTTCTTTTAATCTGTTGTATTTAGCTTCTGCGTTTGCTTTAGCTTCTGCGAACAGTTCTTTAGCTCTTTCAGGGTTCTGACGAGATAAAGCGTTGTAACGAACTTCTCCCATGATGAAGTCTTCGTATTCTGTTGTAGGAGCTTTAGAATCTAAGTGGAATGGATTCTTTCCTTCAGCAGCTAATGCTGGGTTGAATCTGAACAGATTCCAGTATCCAGAAGTAACAGCTTTCTTTTCTTCTGTCTGAGCAATCTTCATTCCACCCTTGATACCATGGTTGATACATGGAGCGTATCCGATTACTAATGATGGTCCTGGATAAGCTTCAGCTTCAGCGATTGCTTTAACTGTCTGGTTGTAATCAGCACCCATAGCGATCTGTGCTACATATACATATCCGTAGCTCATTGCGATTGCTGCAAGGTCTTTCTTCTTAGTTCCTTTACCAGCTGCCTGGAACTGAGCGATTGCACCTAAGTTAGTAGATTTAGATGCCTGTCCACCTGTGTTAGAGTAAACTTCTGTATCGAATACGAATACGTTTACGTCTTCTCCAGATGCTAATACATGATCAACACCACCGAATCCGATGTCGTATGCCCATCCGTCACCACCGAAGATCCACTGAGATTTCTTAGATAAGAATTCTTTCTTAGCAAGGATTTCTTTGGCAGCGTCACATCCACAAGCTTCTAATGCTGCTACTAATTTATCTGTAGCTGCTCCGTTCTTGCTTCCGTCTGCATATGTGTCTAAGTATTCAGCTGCTGCTGCTTTAACATCTGCGTTATCTGTAGATTCAGCTAATGCAACAACTTTTTCTTTTGTCTGTTCTCTTAATGTATTCTGTCCTGTGAACATACCTAAACCAAACTCTGCGTTATCTTCGAACAGTGAGTTAGCCCAAGCTGGTCCCTGTCCTTTAGCGTTTGTTGTGTATGGTGTAGCAGGTGCAGATCCACCCCAGATAGAAGAACATCCTGTTGCGTTTGCGATGTACATTCTTTCACCGAATAACTGAGTGATCAGTTTAGCGTAAGGTGTTTCACCACAACCAGCACATGCTCCTGAGAACTCAAGCATTGGCTGTCTGAACTGGCTTCCTTTAACGGAATCAGCTTTGAATTTAGCAAGTACTTCTTCTTTTGCTGGTAATTTCTGACCATAGTCATAAACTTCCTGCTGATCTCTCTGAGAATCTAATCCCTGCATTGTAAGAGCTTTTTCACCCTTCTTACCTGGACAGATGTTTACACAAGATCCGCATCCTAAACAGTCAAGAACTGTAACTGTCATAGCGAATTTGTATCCTGGCATTCCAGTCATATCAGCTGTCTTAGTAGCTGCTGGAGCTGCTTTAGCTTCTTCTTCTGTCATAGCTACTGGACGGATTGTTGCATGAGGACATACATAAGCACAGAAGTTACACTGGATACAGTTATCTGGATTCCAAGAAGGAACGTCTACTGCTACTCCACGTTTTTCAAATGCAGATGCACCTAAAGGCATATGTCCATCTACGTAAGGTACTAAATCGCTAACTTTAAGAGCGTTACCTTCCTGTCCGTTAACGTAGTTCTGTACGTTGTTGATGTAATCAACAAGAGGTTTGTTATCTCCCTTAGCTTCAACGAATAAGCTTTCTGTTTCAGCGTCAGCCCATTCAGCTGGAACTGGTACTTCAACGATAGCTTTTGCACCAGCATCGATAGCATCGTGGTTCATCTTAACGATAGCTTCACCCTTCTTGCTGTAAGAAGCTGTTGCAGCGTCTTTCATATATTTGATCGCATCTTCTTCAGGGATGATTCCTGATAATTTGAAGAATGCAGACTGTAATACAGTATTGATACGTCCACCAAGTCCGATTTCTTTACCGATCTTGATACCATCAATGATATAGAACTTAATGTTGTGTTTAGCTAAGTAAGCTTTTACCTGTCCTGGAAGATGTTCTCCAACTTCTTCTGGAGTCCAGCTGCAGTTTAACAGGAATGTTCCACCGTCTTTTAAGTCCTGAACCATGTTATATTTTGTTAAATATGGTGCACAATGGCAAGCAACAAAGTCAGCTTTGTTGATCAGGTATGTTGATTTGATTGGGTCATCTCCGAAACGTAAGTGGGACATTGTAACACCACCGGATTTCTTAGAATCATAATCAAAGTATGCCTGAGCATATTTGTCTGTATGGTCACCAATGATCTTGATAGAGTTCTTGTTAGCACCAACAGTACCGTCGGCTCCAAGTCCCCAGAATTTACAAGCTACGATGCTGTCTGGAGCTGTAACTGGAGTTTCTCCTCTTTCAAGAGATAAGTTAGTAACATCATCCACGATAGATAATGTAAATTCGTTTTTATCAACGTTTTCGAATGTAGCGATGATATCAGCTGGTGTAGTATCTTTAGAACCTAATCCATAACGTCCACCATTGATTGTGCAGCTTTCGAATTTTGTTCCTCTTAATGCGTTAACAACATCAAGGTATAATGGTTCTCTCGCTCCAGGCTCTTTAGATCTGTCTAATACATTGATAACTTTTGCTGTATCAGGGATTGCTTCTACTAATTTCTCAGCAACGAATGGTCTGTAAAGACGAACTTTAACAACACCGACTTTTTTACCCTGTTTCATTAAGTAATCGATTGTTTCGTCGATTGTTTCACAAACAGATCCCATAGCGATGATTACGCTCTCAGCGTCTTCAGCTCCATAGTAGTTGAATAATTTATAATCTGTTCCGATCTTAGCGTTAACCTGATTCATGTAATCTTCAACGATTGCAGGGAAAGCATTATATGTTGAGTTAGCTGCTTCTCTTGCCTGGAAGAAGATGTCTGGGTTCTGAGCTGATCCACGAAGAACTGGATGTTCTGGGTTTAAGCACTCAGCTCTGAATTTGTCGATTGCTTCATAATCAACCATATCTGCAAGATCATCATAATCCCACATTTCGATTTTCTGAATTTCATGAGATGTTCTGAATCCATCGAAGAAATGTAATACAGGAACACGTCCTTTAATTGTTGCTAAATGAGCTACTGCTCCTAAGTCCATAACTTCCTGAACACTAGAGCTGCAAAGCATTGCGAAACCTGTCTGACGACATGCATAAACGTCAGAGTGGTCACCAAAGATGTTCAGTGCGTGAGATGCAAGTGCACGAGCAGATACATCAAATACGCAAGGCATCTGTTCACCAGCGATCTTATACATGTTAGGGATCATTAATAACAGACCCTGAGATGCTGTATAAGTAGTTGTTAATGCACCAGCTGCTAAAGAACCATGTACAGTTCCTGCTGCTCCTCCTTCAGACTGCATTTCAACTAATTTTACAGGATGTCCGAAAATATTTTTCTTTCCCTGTGTTGCCCACTGGTCAGTTGACTCTGCCATTGGTGAGGATGGTGTAATAGGATAAATTGCTGCAGCTTCTGTAAAAGCATATGATACATGTGCAGCGGCTGTGTTACCATCCATGGTTTTCATTTTTCTTGCCATGTTCTCTTCCTCCTAAAAAATCTCGTGTGAATACATTCACACATTGTTAATCTCTACGTCCACCTAGCATATGGGCGTAGAAAATATCACTACAACTTTCACAAGTTGCTTAAAACATAAACAAAGCTGTATACATATAACTTTTGTATACAGCTTTATTCTACATTATTTGCACAAGTTTTTAAAGAGATTTTTATGTATTTTTAGGTATTTTTTTTTGTACGCCAAAAAAATAACAATCTTTTTGAATCCTTAGTAAAATACTCAAGATTTTGAATTCGTTGTATTTGTGCTATTTGTACTATTTTTATCTTTTGTGCTCGTGCTTTTCGCATTCTTATGTTCATCGAATGTTTTTGTGAAAACATGGGTTCCTTTTTTGCTTCCGTCAGTTCTATAATATAGGTAATCATGTTTCTTTGGATGCATCGCAGCCTTGATCGCCGTGTCTGACGGATTACAGATCGGTCCTGCTGGCAACCCTTTCATAACGTAAGTATTATACACCGTTTTCACTTTCAGATCTTTATAATAAACTTTCTTCGCATTATATAATCCATTTGTTGTGGTATACAAAACGGTCGGATCGATCTGAAGTCTCATTTTCGCTGCAAGGCGATTCTCAATGACTCCTGCGATCATCGGACGTTCTGACATATTGCTTGCTTCACGTTCGATCATTGATGCGATCGTCATGATCTCTGCCATAGAACGCTTTCCTTTATAAGATTTCGCAAGTGATGAATATTTCTTATCGAAATTATCAAGCATCTTCTGGATCAGATCTTCTGGTTTGGAACTTTTGTAAATCTTATAAGTATCCGGATACAGATAACCTTCTAATTTGTACTTTGTTCCCTTCTTTGGGTCAATGTCTTTAATAAAATCGTTTTTATACTGATTTGTATTCTTCGCAGCCTTTATAAATTCATCGGCTTTAAAGACTCCCTGTTTCTCTAGTCGTTTTGCTATCATATCAATGGAATATCCTTCCGGGATCATGACTGTGACGACTCTTCTTGCCTCTGCAAGTTTTCTGGCCTCTTCTGCTTTCTGCTGCCTGTAAGCCATATATTTTCTTCCAGCAAATATACCTCCTGCCACAATGACCACTAGTAAAATAATGACCCCAATGACAAACGGAACTCTGGAACGATTTCTTCTTCCACGTCTGCGCCCCCTTCTGCGCCTTCCGGAATTATGATCAAAATCTAAATATAAATCCATGATGTCCTCCCATATTTTTATTATCGCATGATTTTAAAATCATACTGTGTTCCTATGCTATTATACTCGCATTTTGTAGAAATAAAAGCTTTTTCATTAAATTTTGTTCATATTCTTAACTTTTTTGTAATTTTTGTGAAAAAATATGCATATTTTGGATTGTAACTCTTCTGGTCAAACTGCTGTACTTTTTTTAGTATTTCCATTATAATCAAAGCATAGCCGTAAACGGCAAAAGATTATAAAATATAGAAAGGAATTTCATATTATGGCAAATCCAATTGTAACGATCACTATGGAAAATGGTGATGTAATGAAAGCAGAATTATATCCGGAGATCGCTCCGATCACTGTTGAGAACTTTGTAAATCTTGTAAAAGACGGTTTCTATGATGGTTTAACTTTCCATCGTATCATCAACGGATTTATGATTCAGGGTGGATGCCCATTAGGTACAGGAACAGGTGGTCCTGGACATACGATCAAAGGAGAGTTCAGCCAGAACGGTGTGATCAACAACTTAAAACACACTCCTGGTGTTTTATCCATGGCTCGTTCTATGATGCCTGATTCTGCCGGATCACAGTTCTTTATCATGCACAAAGCTGCTCCACATTTAGATGGACAGTACGCAGCATTTGGTAAGATCATCGAAGGAATGGATGTTGTAAATAAGATCGCTGAAGTTGCAACAGATTATTCCGATAAACCATTAGAACCACAAGTTATGAAGACTGTAACTGTGGAAGAATAGTCAACTATATCCTTACAGCACAGAGCCGGACCATCAATCTTCATTTGTATCCGGCTCTTAATTTTTATAAATATTTAGATGGGAAATGATAATATGAGTGAAAACAACAAACTAATCTTTCTGGATGTCGATGCGACTTTATACAGTAAAGAACAGCGTCTGGTTCCAGAATCTACGATCAAAGCAGTCCATGAAGCACAGGAAAATGGTCATAAAGTCCTGATCAACACTGGACGACCTCTTGTTTATTTTGAAAAAGAGATTCTCGATATTGGCTGCGACGGTTATCTTTGTTCTAACGGAGTTCACATCCTTCTCAATGGCGAAACGATCTATCACAAAACAGTTCCTGAAACAGTGGTCGAACAGATCAAACGGATTTGCGTAGAAAACAATATCTATGGAACCTTTGAAGGGGAAAAATGTTCTTATTTCCGCGATCATAATGTTGACTTTCATCCACATTATGGATTTATGATCACTGCTTTTGACCTTGCTCCTTATATGGCGCATGAATTTACATGGGATCATGTTGAAAATCCTGATAAAGCCATTGTATTTACAGGTCCTGGAAGCAATGCCTCTGGTTTTGTAGATGCTCTTGACAGCATTTCTGATGCCATGGATTATATTCGAATTGATGATACCCAGTATGAGATATTATTAAAAGATCATGATAAAGGAACTGGTCTTACATATGTCGCTGATCATCTCAATATCTCTACAGATGACTGCTACGCATTTGGAGATAGTAATAACGATATCTCCATGTTTAAAGCTGCTGGCCATGGAATTGCTATGGGAAATGCCTGTGATGAGTTAAAAGAAATTGCGGAATATGTTACAGATTCCGTAAATGATGATGGGATTTATCATGCATTTAAACATTATCATTTGATTTAATATAAGAGGGGTATTGCAAGTTTTTGTTACTACTTTTGCAATTTAGAAGAAAAGCAGCTAGAAATCTTAAATTTTGATTTCTAACTGCTTTTTCTTTCAATAAATATCAGAGATTACTTTACTATTTAATTTTAATTGTAACCGTCTTGCTCTTTCCGCTTCCATCCACTGCTCTTGCTGTGATCTTCACGGATTTTTTCTTTCCAGCTTTGTATGTTGTTACAGTTCCTTTGGAAGAAACTTTCGCATATTTTGTATTGCTGCTTGACCATTTTAAAGTTCTATTTGCCCCTGAAGATGCGCTTGTTTTTCCTTTCAGATATAACTTCTTACCAGCTTTTACTGATTTAACTCCAGAAATGTAGACTTTCTTTACGATACCTTTCTTGACATAGATCTTATATGATGCTTTCTTACCACTTCCGTCTTTGGCTGTCGCTGTGATCGTTACTGTTTTTCCACCCATTTTCTTCTTCGTTGTAACGACACCGCTGCTGCTGACTGTTGCAACTTTGGTATTGCTTGATTTCCATGTAACACCTTTATTGTATGCGTTGGATGGTGTTACGGCCGCCTTTAATGTTACTTTCTTACCAGTTGCGATCTTGTTAGATGTTGTTGTTGTGATCGTGATCTTGCTGACTTTGATATTTTCTACTGTTACGATGCAGTACATTACATTTCCGTCAGATGTTATTGCCGTAATAATTGCTTTTCCTGCAGCCTTAGCTGTTAATTTACCTGCTGCATCAACTGTTACAACTGCTTCGTTAGAAGATGTCCATTTTACTGTTCCGATTGAAGCTGTTGCATAATCTGGTAAATATGTGATCTTCAACTGTTCTGTCTTGCCTGGATTTAATGTTACAAATGTTTTGTTTAATACAACCGCCTGTGTAGGAATCTTACCTGTTTCATCTGTTGTGTAAACTTTGATCGTTTTTGTTGTTGTTCCAGCTTTTAATGTCAGTGTTGCCATCTGACCTTTTATTCCGGCTTTGATCTTATCTCCTGTAATGGATACTGCTGCCAGATTAGATGATGTGATCGTGCATGCTTCTTTGCTATCTACGAATACACCTTTTGTAAACTGCTGTATTGTTAATTCCTGTCCTTCTTTTAGATACAGGCTGTCGCTTAAGAATGACATTCTTGTCGCTGTGCTTGCTGTTGTTGACAAATATAATGATTCTAACTGTGCTTTCAGATCATTTAATGCTGTAAAATCTGTCACAGATGTTCCTCTTAGATAGAGTGTCTTTAACTGTTTTAAATTCTTTATGAAACTGATGTCTGTGATGTTTTTGTTGTTTTCGAGGTCGATCTTTGTGCAATTAACTGCTTCGGATAAACCTGCTAAATCTGCATTCGTCAGATCTTTATTTTCTAAATTAATAGATTTTACATTTTTGATCTCTTCTGTTGAGATCATTCCATCGTTATTTCTATCTGCCTTTTCTTTTTTTCCATCTTTATCTGCATCTGCCTCTAATGCATCGTATACTTTGTAACTTGTCAGTGGAATGATATCTTTTCCTACGGCTGCTACCTGAATCTCAATCGTTGCTGTATATGTCTTTCCTGCTCTTGCTACTACCGCTTCTACCGTTGCTTTTCCTGCTGCTTTTGGTTCCAGATAGTATGTCTTTGTTCCATCCTGCGCTGTTTCTGTGCGAATATTTAAGATCTTTGCATCTTTTGATGTGATCATTACTACATCATCTTTTTCCAAATTATTTAACTTGATCTGTTTCTTAAATGCTCCTACACTTACATTTGGATCATTTTTATCAAACTCTGGTGTTGTTGCACTTTTGGCTGTCACATTTACTGGAATCGTTGCAAATACTGTTGGTGTTGTTGTGCTCTCAACTTTTAAATTCGTTGTTCCTGCTTCTGCTGTATCCACTGCTTCCAGACTTATGGTTCCATCTGTCTGAACCTGGATTGATTTTAATTTTGCTGTTGTTCCTGCTGCTACTTCCTCAGAATACTTAACATCTTTGCATCCTTTTAAGATTCCTTTTGGAAAAATAGGATCATTTGTTTTGGCTCCTTTTTCTACTGTGATTGAATCTTTCTTAATCAAAGCAATTCTATCTACTGTGGAAACCTTTGTACCTTCCAAATTGATTTCTTTTAGATTCGTCATAGATTTTAATGCATCAATCTTACTTATATTTGTATTCTTGCTTAAATCTAATTTTTCACAACCAGTTGCATACTGAAGATATGCTACTTCTGTATCTGTCAGACCTTTGTCAGAAAGATTGATCTCTGTCTTCGCTGCTAAGTCTGCTTTAGTAAGCGCACCTTCTTCCTTTCCACTAAATACCTGATACATCGTTTGTGAAGTAAATGGAATGATATTATCATCTTTGCTTAAATTAAATTCAAGCTGAGCACTTACTCCATCTAATGGCTTTTTATTCTTTTCAAATGTTGCTTTTACAGTAACTTTTCCGCTGTCTTTTAATGCTATTGGCATATACTTCACAACTTCTGTTCCATCTGCTTGTTTGAAAGTCTTTTGTTCAATCTTTAATGCTTTTTCATCAGAAATATTGAAGTTGACTTTATCGAAATCTTTTGCCTGCGTTCCCTGGAATTCATAATACTTGAAATTTCCTACTGTCACATTCTGGGATTCTGCCGCAAATGAAATCCCACTTGTAACTGTTGGTGTGGTTGTACCTTCCTGTGTCACCGTTGCCTGATTCCCCTGATCTGCTGTTGCCGCCATTACCGTAAATCCGTTGACCGGTATCATGGATATACTGAGCAGACATGCTAACAGTTTCTTTCTGCTCTTTCCATTTAAGTGGCTGAATACTTTCCATCCTTTTTGCATGAAATTCGTCCTCCTTTTCTTCATGTTTGGATCTTCATATTGCTTTGTTTATTATAACACTTTTTTGTGTAGAATGCATAAAAGAGTGATCGATCTGATCACTCTTTTAGCGCATTTTTCGGATTATTTAATTTTAATCGTTACAGTTGCTTTCTTTCCACTTCCATCTGTTGCCATTGCTGTGATCTTCACTGATTTCTTTTTACCAGCTTTTAGTGCTTTGACTTTTCCTGATCCGGCTACTGTTGCATATTTTGTATTGCTGCTAGTCCATTTCAGTTTCTTGTTGGCTCCTTTGGATGCGGTTACTTTGGCTTTCAGACTTAGTGTCTTTCCTGCTTTGACCGTTTTCTTTCCTGTGATCTTGATTTTCTTAACGGTTCCTTTCATGATCTTAATCTTGAACGTTGCTTTCTTTCCACTTCCGTCTGTTGCATATGCCGTGATCGTAACTGTTTTTCCTGCTGCCTTTTTGTTGAATTTTACGACACCATTTTTATCAACAGTTGCATATTTCTTGTTGCTTGTTGTCCATTTGATAGTTTTATTGCTTGCATTGTTAGAAATATTGGCTGTTAATTTTACTTTCTTTCCTGCGGAAAGTTTGTTGGATGGTGCTGTGACTGTGATCTTGGCAACTTTTTGTGGTGCAGCTGTTGTTGGCTGTGTTGGGGTTGGTTTTGGTGCTTCTGGTTTTGAATTCTCAGGCTTTGTTGGCTCCGTCGGTGCGACCACTGGTGGATTCACAATAGATCCTTGTGTAACTTTTACTGGAATCTTTAATGTTTCCCCTTCTTCTGTTGTAATAACAAGATTTGTTTCTTTTCCTTCTTGCCCTTTTTTGCCTTTAATCGTTACGATTCTCTGGTCTTTATATCCATCTTCATCATATGTCCATTGATCAACTACTTCTGCAACGTTTGAATTTTCAATTGCATATGTATCTGTGTCATTAATAATTCCCATAGGAAGAATTGGATTCGTAATTTCATTTCCTGCGCCAATGGAAATTTCATTTGTATAAACATAGGATAATCGTTCTTCATCATCAATATTTGAATCACTCAAATTCAAATAAATTAATTGATTTTTGATTGTTCTCAATTTTGAATAATCTTTGATTTTATTAATCCCTCTAAGATCTAATTCTTGTAAATTTTTCATGCAATCAATAAAATCTAAATTTCTGACTGAACTATTATAACTCAAATCTAGATCTGTGCAATTTTCTGCTGCTTCTAATAACTTTAATTCTTTCCTTGTTGCTTCATATAAGTTCATTTGTTTTACATTTTTTATCTCTTTTTCATCAATCTGTCCGTTACCATTTGTATCAACAGATTTTCCATCTGTATCTAATAAACCAAAATATGTATAAGCATTTTCTAATGCTAAAACCGTAGGATCATTATTTTCTTCAACAGTAACTGTCATTGTATCTTCATATACTGTACCATCATTCTTCTCAAATTTTCCTACCAGTTTAACTGTACCTGTTTTCTTTCCTGGTTCAAAATATTTATATTTTTCATCTTCATTGTAACCCCACTTGGTATCTAAAATATCTTCAGGATTTTCTTCATCATCGTTATCGTTGCTCTCTGTGATAATATAATATTCATCTACATTCTTTAAATTATTAATTGGAACTTTCATAAATGAATGTTGCTTTATTGTCATGTCTTTCTGAGCAAATCCAATCGCATCTTTTGCCTTGTCTACAATTCGAATTGGTATGATTTTCTTATCATTTCCATTTTGAATTACAAGATTTGTTGCTTGTCCTGATTCTCCTTCTGCTTTAATCACCCAAGCTGTTCCCTCTTCGATAGATGGCACACTTTCTTCTTTAAAAGTTGCAACTGTTTCATCGTCAACCTTTATCTTATCTTCTTCTGTTAAAAATCTAGTAATATTGGATGGTAATTCAATCTTGGTTCCTTTTTCTACCATAATTTCCTTTTGATCTATCAACTGATATCTTTGATCTGCTGGAACTTTCGTACCACTTACATTAAGATATGTAATCTGATCTTTTATATCATTTAAGAAAGAAATATCTTTAACACCTGTATAACCTAAATCAACTCTTGTTAATTTTTTTAAATTTTTCATCCAAGCAATGTCCGTAATAGAATTGCTATTTTCCAGACCCATTTTTGTACAATTTACAGCTTTATCCAATCCTTCTAATTGCTTATCTGTCATTCCTGATTTGCGTGTATAAAATTCATTTACGTTTAATATCTCGGAAGTATCAATTTGTTTGTCATTATTTTCATCTGCAGATTTTCCATCTTTTGTTAACAGCCCTTCATATGTATAAATAGATTTTAATGGCACAATATTATCTTTTGCCTTTGATATATTTACTTCCATTGTATCTGTATATGTAACACCATCTTTTGTAAACTTAGCTGTAACCTTAGCTGTACCAACTCCCTGAGGTTCCAAATAATAAATATCTTTTTCTTCTGGCCCTTCTTTAAAAATAGAATCAACCTTTACCACATCTTCATTATCTACTGATATGTCATTGTCCATATCAATATTTGCTCCATCCTTAGTTTTAATTTCAATAAAATGTCCAATTGTATCATCTATTTTATTTTGAGCAAATCCTGGAGCATTTTGATCTTTTCCAATAATCTTAATCTTAATTTTTTTAGATTTTTCGCCATCTTTAATTGTTAATTCTCCAGTTTTACCTGCACTTCCTTTTTCCGCTGAAATATTAATCGTACGCCAATCGCTTTTTGCAGTTAATGCAGAACCAGCATCATCTGTTAAAAAAACTTCCTCATTATCATAATCAAACAAATGACTAATAAACCCTTTGCTACTCGTTGTACCTTCTTGTACTGTAACTTCATCTTTTAAAAATTTTGCTTTTTCATCAAATGAAACTTTTGTATTTCCTAAATTCAACTCTTCTAATTGATCTTTTACATGATCCAGTGCATCGCCAATTGTTTGAATTCCCGTGTTATACAAATTGACACTAACTAAGTTTTTCATGTTTTTTACAAAATTAATATTAGTTAATGCTTTATCATGATCTAAATCTACATTTCTACATTCTGTTGCATCACTCAAAAGATTCAGTTCTTCGCTTTTTACATTCATATCATACGAACTGCCTTCTGATAAGTTTATATAAAATATTTTTTTCAGCTCTTTTTTTTCAATTTTCCCATTATTATTTTTATCTACAGATTTATGATCTTTATTTAATAATGCTTTATATAAACCGTAAGTTTTTATTGGAACTACATTTGAATCTGTTTGTGCCAGTATTTCAAACGTTTTTGGCTCAACTGTAATTGAATCCCCATTTTTTTTCGTGATCGTAGCTCCTACCTTCACTTTGTCTCCAACATTTCCCTTTACTTCTGGAATATATTCACAACCACCTACATCATCTACACTATAGATTTTTAATTTATCCTGATCTTCTTCAGCAATATCAAATTCTACATCTTCTATATCGTCCGGATCAATATTATCAAATTGAATTCCTTCAAAATTACCAATTTCAATCTTATCTTTTGTAAAATTTACTTTCTTATCATTAGACTCTTCCGCCTTAGTTGTCTTTATTGCCTGTTGTCCTTCTGTCTTCACAACTTTTGTTGATACATTTTGGTCCTGTGCTGCAAATACCGCTACCCCATTCGCCGGTATCATTGACAAACTCAACAAACAAGCAAATAATCTCTTCATGTTCTTTCCACGTACTTTTTTCCGTGAAATCTTAGTCTTCTTCATAAGTAAAACCTCCTTATTAACTTATTATCCCTATTTACAATTACTATACTTTTTTAATTATACTCTTGCGTCAAGTTTTATTCAATGTATTTGTTCACATTTTATACACATTTTTCATACATACAATAAAAAACAGTCACTCCAAATGATTATTATTGACATTTTATAGTTATTCTCGTATAAATATAATTTATTACATGCCAAAAGACTAAGACAGCCAGTTTCAAGATCGCATAAATACGCATCTTCAAAACTGACTGTCCTAGTCTTTTGTTCATTAGAGTTTTTATTTAATTATTTTTATATCTAATGCTGTGGCGCTCCATTAGGTTCCAATGTTCCTCCAACCTGTTTCTTCATTCTGAAGCGGTAGAAGATGATCGTTGCTAATGTTGACACAACTAAGATTCCAACAAATACTGCAATATCCTGTCCGATCTGTCCATCCATAGATAGTGTGTGACGGAATGCGTGTACTGTATAGCTGAATGGCATATATTTGTGTAATACTGTGTAGAAGTGTGGTGCCATATCCAGTGGATATGTTCCTCCGGCTGCACCTAACTGTACGACCATGAATACTAACATGACGTAACTTCCGACACGGTTTAATAACATCTCACCAAAGCAGATCAATGACATAAATGCCATGGATGCTAAGACGGCCATTCCAAATGTTTTTCCTACGTAATGTGGTTCGAGTCCATTGATTCCCATTAAAACTGCAACCATGATCACTGCCTGTGCAATGGATACTGCTGCCATGACTGTGACTTTACTTAACCACCACTGAAGTCCACTCTTGACTTCTTCGTTTTTCTCCATTAAAGGATACATTAATGTAAATGCCATACATGCTACGAATAATCCAACGGACATCATATATGGTGCCATTGCGTGACCGTTGTTATCAACGTGTGAATATTCTACATTCTTAGCTTTTACTGGTGCTGCAAACATTTTGTTTGTCTTCTTGGTTGCTTTGATGCTGTTAACCTGATCTGCTCCTTTTTGTAAGGAATCTTTTAATGTCTTGCTTCCACTCTGAAGTGTTCCGATTCCATTTCCAAGAGTTGTAGATCCTGCTGCTAACTGACTTGATCCGCTTGCGATCTGTCCAGCTCCAGATGCTAACTGTCCGGCTCCACTGTTTAATGTATTGTTGTTAGCAACTAAGGCTGCTGTTCCTGATTTCAGTGTTTTTGTTCCTTTGTAAAGTTTTGCTGTTCCTGACTTAAATGTTGGAAGTTTTGAGCTTACCTGACCAATTCCACTATTCAGCTGAGTTGCTCCGCTATTTAATGCTTTGGAATTGTTTGTTAATGTTGTAAGTCCTGTGTTCAGACTTTCAACTCCTGCTGTGTAGTTTGCAATTCCAATCTTTAATCCACTTGTGCTGTCATTGATTCCGGATTCTAAGGTTGTCATTCCTGTCTGTACTTTTGTGGCACCTTCTGATAACTGAGTTAACGCCTGAATCATACCCATTGTATCCTGAGTTGTTCCCTGACGGTCTAATGTTGTTTTTACTTCATTTAAGCCTTCATACAGACCATTCATCATCGCTTTTTCGTATCCAGAAAGTGTCTGGGATGATTCTGCAAGTTGCTTAGATGATTTTGCTAAAGAACTAACATATGCTTTCACTGTTGCAAGTTGCTGTTCACTACTTGCGGACTGTGTTTTTGCTGTTGTTTTTGTATCTGCTGCTTTCTGTGCATTTGTATATGTTTCATCAACATTATTTTCAACATCAGATGCTGCGCTATCTACCTCGTCGATTTCAGCTAATAATGCTTTTTTATCTTCTTCGCTTAATTTATCAAGTACAGATGAATTCTTTAACTTGCTTACTTTGCTGTTTAAATCAGATACACTTGACTTTGCATTTGCTGCACTGCTTGCTGTCTTCTTCGCTGTTTCATTGTCTGCTGTCTGTGTTGATGTCTCTGATGCGGTTGATCCAGCAGAAAGCATTTGATTTAATTCATTTAATTTTGTATTAAATGCTTCTAATTGTGTATCGAAATTGCTTCGTTTGCTTATAATTCCATCTTTCTTCGCTTCATTTTCTTTTAACTGAGTTCCAAGTCCATTAGATGTTTCTTTTGTCTGACCCAACAGATTTTTAAGGCCTGCTGATAATGTTCCAGTTCCATCTTTTAAATCCTTACTTCCACTGGATAATTTTTCAACACCTGCATTTAATGCTTTATTATTCGCTGCAAGCTGTTTGCTTCCAGCCTGTGCTGTGCTGACTCCGTTTGTGTACTGGGAGATTCCTAATTTTAAGGATTTAGAGCCATTGGATAACTGAGTTGCTCCTGTCTGCAGAGCTGCAACTCCATTTTTCAATGTCTTTGTTCCTGATTTTAAAGATTTTGCTCCACTGTCAACTTTGGCTACACCTGCTGTATATGTTTTTAACCCTACGGAAAGTGATTTTGCTCCATTCTGAAATGTTAATGTGCTGGATGCTAATTTCTTTAAATTCTGTTCGATCGTATCATTTCCAGCTTTCAGCTTCTTCGCTCCGCTTTCGATCTTTTTGGATCCATCTGCTGCTTTCTGGAAACCGCTTCCGGCTGTCTTGATCTGATCAAATACGGTCTTTACATAAGTTTCTGTTACTTTTTCTCTGACTGACTTCTCAATCTTCGCCATGGCACTATCATCCATCTTGGATGCTACATAGTTCGTACCTGGGTTTGTCTTGTATGTCAGTTTCATCTGTTTTGGATTCTTATCCATTAATGTTGTTGCATTCTTTGAGAAATTTTCTGGAATGGAAATGATCATATAGTATTCTCCACTCTTCAATCCTTCCTCTGCTTTCTTGTCACTTACAAAATGAAAATCCAGTGATCCTGAATCTTTCAGATTCTTTACCAGATCATCTCCTACTTGTAATGTTTTTCCCTCGTAATTTACCTTCTTATCGTGATTGACTATCGCTACTGGTAATTGATCTGCATCTCCGTATGGATCCCACATAGAACCGAGGAATACAGATGTATAAATTGCAGGAATCGTAATGATCGCGATCAAAATGATAATCATCCAGGGGTTCTTTGAAATTTTCTGCCATTCTCGTTTTAACATGATCACAGCTGCTCCTTCCTTGCATTTTTATTACTTAAATAGAGGTCATACCTCTTTGAATCATTGGTTATTATATGCACTTCCTTGATAAAAGTCAACAATTTATTGAACATTGGTCATTTTTTTATTTCATACATAACTTTCTTTTTCATTTATGATATATCTTTTTTCTTCTGTTCATTTTCTTTTGATTCTGTTATGATAAAAGTGCTTTTTTTATTTGAATTTTAATGGAAACGAGGAATTTTATTACATATGATACAAGATATTTATCCACATAAACTAAACAATCAATATCATCCAGATCAAAAACCAGATGCTGACAGCATTATTTTATATTTTACACAGGAAGGTCTTCTTCATCGTTTATTAAAGAAAGAAGACTTAGAAGAAATGGGGAAGGAAGATCTATTTTCTCTGGACGAAATGATCTATACCGGTGATGGTAAGAAACTTGCAAGACCAACTCTTTTAAATGAGGAACATCTATTTTTATCATTCCCTAGATTGAGTGATTTTGTGAATGATACTCATGTTACAGAAGAAACTCTTACATATCTTTTCTCTGTGGATGATGACAACTACTTCTTATTAAATGAAGCTCCGGAAGAAATTCCTGAAGATTATGAATTCAATACCGTACGTGAGCTTCGCAATTTACAGATTGGTCCAAAATACCGCACGTTTGCGGCGATCACTGGTTTACATCTTTATAACTGGTACCGCACAAACCGTTTCTGTGGATGCTGTGGACACAAGACCGTTCATTCTTCCACAGAACGTGCTTTAAAATGCCCATCTTGCGGTCACTTGATCTATCCAAGAATCGTACCTGCTGTTATCGTTGGTGTTAAAAATGATGATAAGATCCTGCTTACAAAATACC
>UMJO01034942.1_pt1 | contig 17639 bp, 11 predicted proteins | sample 1966081 | NCBI WGS metagenome assembly UMJO01 (sample SAMEA4836152, study PRJEB28245) | human gut metagenome | biome: gut microbiome; material: fecal sample | place: Denmark | collected 2008 | reverse complement strand
ATTTTGTGCGCACATCGGTACGGGGGCTGCTGTCTATTATAAAACGGATGTTAAGAAAATGGCTTGTTACAGGTTGGTGTAGCCCATCAGGCTCTTATCCACCTCGGCGGCGGCATCGCGGCCTTCGCGCAGGGCCCAAACAACAAGGCTCTGGCCGCGGCGCATATCGCCGCAGGTAAATACATGGGGCACGTTGGTGGCGTACTTAGTATCGGCAACGGTGCCGCGCTTGGTCAGGTCAACGCCAAACGCTTCGGCCACATAGGGCTGGCAGCCGGTAAAACCGGCGGCAATCAGCACCAGGTCGCACTCGATGGCAAATTCTTCGCCGGTGGGCACCATGGCGCGGCGGCCGGTGGCTTCATCCACCACTTTGCTTTCCAGCTTGGCAATCAGCGCACCGCAAACCTGACCGGCTTCGTCCTTATAGAACTCTTTGACCGTGGTCTGGTAAATGCGCGGGTCGCTGCCAAACACGGCAATGGCTTCCTGCTGGCCGTAATCGGTTTTCAGCACCTTGGGCCATTCGGGCCAGGCGTTGGCGGCGGTGCGTTCTGTGGGCGGGCAGGGCATCATTTCCAGCTGGGTCACGCTTGCGCAGCCCTGGCGGATGGCGGTGCCGACACAGTCGTTGCCGGTATCGCCGCCGCCGATGACCAACACCTTTTTGTCCTTGGCACTCACGGCCTTGCCATCGGAAAAGCCGGAATCCAGCAGGCTGCGGGTCACGCTGGTCAGGTAATCCACGGCAAAGTAGATCCCCTGTGCATCGCGCCCCGGGGCGTTGATGTCACGCGCCTGCTTGGCACCGCAGGCCAGCACAACGGCATCGTGTGCATCCAGCACATCCTGGGCAGGGGTGCTGCCGCCAACATCGGCGCAGGTTACAAAGTCAATGCCCTCGGCCTTCATAATGTTCACGCGGCGGTCAATGACCTGCTTTTCCAGCTTCATGTTGGGGATGCCGTACATCAGCAGGCCGCCCACGCGGTCCTCACGCTCGTATACGGTCACTTTGTGGCCGCGCTTGTTCAGGTAATCGGCAACCGCAAGGCCGGCAGGGCCGGCACCTACCACGGCAACGGTTTTGCCGGTGCGGGTCGGGGGCGGGCAGGCGGTCAGCAGGCCGGATTCATAGCCATATTCTACAATGGCGTGCTCGTTCTCCTTCACGGTAACAGGGCTGCCGGTGGTGTAGCCGCAGGTGCAGGCAGCTTCGCACAGAGCAGGGCATACCCGGCTGGTAAACTCCGGGAAGCGGTTGGTGGCGCGCAAGCGATGTACAGCCAGATCCCACTTGCCCTGGTAGACCAGGTCGTTCCATTCGGGGATCAGGTTGTTCAGCGGGCAGCCGCTTGCCATGCCGCCAATCATCATGCCAGCCTGGCAGAACGGTACGCCGCAATCCATGCAGCGGGCACCCTGCGCCTGCTGTTCATCCTGCGGCAGCGGGATGTGAAATTCGTTAAAGTTCTGAATGCGTTCTTCGGGCGGCAGCTCCGTGCTGGTCTGCCGGGCAATTTCCATAAATCCTGTCGGTTTTCCCATCGTTTGCGCCTCCCTTATTTGTTAGCAGCGTTCTTCATTGCATAGAACGCTTCGATCTGTGCCTGCTCGCTGTCTTCGCCCTTTTCTTCCATCTGGGCAATCAGGCGCAGCATCTTGTCATAGTCATGGGGCAGGACCTTTTTGAACTTGGGCAGATACTCGCCAAAGTTATCCAGGATTTCCTTGCCGCGGGGGGAGCCGGTAGCTTCCACATGCTCGCGGATCAAATCCTTCAGCAGCGAAACATCATACTTGTGTTCCACCGGCTCCAGGCTGACCATGTCTTTATTGACGCGGGTGTAGAAATCCCAGTCCTCATCCAGCACATAGGCGATGCCGCCGCTCATGCCGGCTGCAAAGTTTTTGCCGGTCTTGCCCAGCACCACCACGGTGCCGCCGGTCATATATTCGCAGCCGTGGTCGCCGACGCCTTCCACAACAGCGGTAGCGCCGGAGTTGCGCACGCAGAAACGCTCGCCAGCCACACCGTTGATGAACGCTTTACCAGCGGTTGCACCGTACAGGGCAACGTTGCCAATGACAATGTTCTCGCTGCGGTCATAGGTGACATCCTTGGGCGGGTAAACGATCAGCTTGCCGCCGGAAAGGCCCTTGCCCATATAGTCGTTGGAATCGCCAACCAGTTCCAAGGTCAGGCCAGCGGGGATAAAGGCACCAAAGCTCTGGCCGCCGTACCCGTTGCAGATCACATGGAAGGTGTCTTCCGGCAGGGTGTTGCCAAACTTGCGGGTGATCTCACTGCCAAAAATTGTGCCGAACGCGCGGTCGGTGTTGCCAACTTCCAGTTCAACGGTCATCGGCTTGGGCTCTGCCATGTCAAAGCTCTTCTTGAACTTCTTCATCAGCACGCGCATATCCGGCGTTTTTTCCAGGCCGAAGTTGTAAACATCCTTGGCGTTGAAGTGTACGCTGCTGTTTTCCACCAGCGGGTTTTTCAACAGGGCAGTCAGGTCCATCTCGCTTGCGCGGGAACCAGCCGGGGCATCCTTGACTTTCAGCAGGTCGGTGCGGCCAACCAGTTCATCCACGGTATGCACGCCCAGGCGGGCCATGTATTCGCGCAGATCCTCGGCCATAAAACGCATAAAGTTGATGATGTATTCCGGCTTGCCCTTAAAGCGCTTGCGCAGCTCGGGGTTCTGGGTGCAGATGCCCATGGGGCAGGTATCCAGGTTGCACACGCGCATCATCACGCAGCCCATGGCAACCAGCGGGCCGGTGCCAAAGCCGAACTCTTCAGCGCCCAGCATGGCGGCAATGGCCACATCGCGGCCGCTCATCAGCTTGCTGTCGGCTTCAATGCGCACGCGGGAACGCAGGCCGTTCATGATCAGGCTCTGGTGTGCTTCGGCAAGGCCCAGCTCCCACGGCAGGCCGGCATTGTGGATGGAGTTGCGCGGTGCAGCGCCGGTACCGCCGTCAAAACCGGAAATCAAAATCACTTCGGCGCCGGCCTTGGCAACGCCGGCGGCAATGGTGCCAACACCGGCTTCGCTGACCAGCTTGACGTTGATGGCAGCCTTGCGGTTGGAGCATTTCAGATCATAGATCAGCTGGGCCAGGTCCTCAATGGAGTAGATATCATGGTGCGGCGGGGGAGAGATCAGACCCACGCCAGTGGTGGAGTGGCGGGTCTTGGCAACCCAGGGGTAAACCTTGCCGCCGGGCAGCTGGCCGCCCTCGCCGGGCTTTGCGCCCTGTGCCATCTTGATCTGAATCTCACTGGCGGAAACCAGATACTTGCTGGTCACGCCAAAACGGGCGGATGCCACCTGCTTGATGGCGCTGTTGCGCTCGGTGCCAAAACGGTCTTCGGCTTCGCCGCCTTCGCCGGTGTTGCTCTTGCCGCCGATGCGGTTCATGGCAACGGCCATGCACTCGTGGGCTTCCTCAGAAAGGGCGCCATAGCTCATGGCAGCGGTCTTGAAACGGTGTACGATGGAATCCACGCTTTCCACTTCGTCCAGCGGGATACCGGCGTCAGGATAATTGAAGTCCAGCAGGCTGCGCAGGTGCATGGCATCGCCGCCCGCGGCGTTCACGGCATCGGTATAAGCCTTGAACTTGTTGTAATCGCCGGTCCAGCAGGCCTGCTGCAGCAGGTGGATGGTCAGCGGGTTGTACAGATGATCTTCGGCCAGCTTGCCGCTGCGGAGCTTGTGCTCACCCAGGCTGGTCAGCTCCATGCTGATATCCAGGCCCAGAGGGTCGAATGCCTGCTTGTGGCGGGCTTCCAGGTCGTTCTGGATGTCGCGGATGGTAATGCCGCCCACACGGCTGACGGTGTTGGTAAAGTACTTATCCACTACCTCGTTGCTCAGACCCAGCGCTTCAAAAATCTGGCTGCCCTGGTAGGACTGGATGGTGGAAATGCCCATCTTGGAGGCAATCTTGACGATGCCGGCCAGAACGGCTTTATTGTAGTCGTTCACAGCGGCATAGTAATCTTTGTCCAGCAGACCCTCATTGATCAGCTCGCCGATGGTCTCCTGTGCCAGATAGGGGTTGATGGCGCAGGCACCGTAGCCCAGCAGGGTGGCAAAATCATGAACCTTGCGGGGCTCACCGCTTTCCAGGATCAGGGCCATGGCGGTGCGCTTGCGGGTGCGAACCAGATACTTGGAAACTGCGCCCACAGCCAGAAGGCTGGGGATGGCGACATGGTACTCATCAATTTCGCGGTCAGACAAAATCAGGATGTTGGCACCATCGCGGTAGGCGCGGTCCACATCAACGAACAGGCGGTCAATGGCCTTTTCCAGGTCGGTGTTCTTATAGTAGCAGATGGAGATGGTTTCCACCTTAAAGCCGGGAACCTTCATGGCCTTGATCTTCATCAGGTCGGTTTCGGTCAAAATGGGGTTGGTGATTTTCAGCACCTTGCAGTTCTCGGCGTCCTCTTCCAACAGGTTGCCCTGTGCGCCAACGTATACGGTGGTGGAGGTCACGATCTTCTCGCGCAGGGCGTCGATGGGCGGGTTGGTGACCTGGGCAAACATCTGCTTAAAATACTCAAACAGCGGGGGATGGGTGTGGCTCAAAACGGCCAGCGGGGTATCGCTGCCCATGGCACCGGCAGGCTCTGCGCCGTTCTTTGCCATCGGCAGGATCATGGTGGAAACATCCTCGTATTGGTAGCCGAATGCTTTCTGCAGCCGCACCAGCTCGTCATGCTCGTGGCTGGGCACACGCTCGTTGGGGATCTTCAAATCGGCCAGGTTGACCAGGTTGCGGTCCAGCCATTCGCCGTAAGGCTCGCGGCTGGCGTAATCGGCTTTCAGGCTTTCGTCGTCCACCAGCTCACCCCTGGCGGTATCCACCAACAGCATTTTACCGGGGCGCAGGCGGTCCTTGCGCACGATTTCTTCGGCGGGAATATCCAGCACGCCGACCTCACTGGAAAGGATCAGGCGGCCGTCTTTGGTGATATAGTAGCGGCTGGGGCGCAGACCGTTGCGGTCCAGCACAGCGCCCATCACATCGCCGTCACTGAACAGGATGGAAGCGGGGCCGTCCCACGGTTCCAGCATGGTGGCGTAATACTGATAGAACGCACGCTTTTTGGGGTCCATACTATGGTTGTTTTCCCACGGTTCGGGGATAGTGACCATAACAGCCAGCGGCAGCTCCATGCCGTTCATAACCATAAACTCCAGCGTGTTATCCAGCATGGCGGAGTCGGAACCACCCTGGTTCACAATGGGCAGAACCTTGGTCATATCCTCTTTCAGGTAGTTGGAACCAATGGTTTCCTCGCGGGCCAGCATGGTATCCACGTTGCCGCGGATGGTGTTGATCTCGCCGTTATGCAGGATAAAGCGGTTGGGGTGGGCGCGGTTCCAGCTGGGTGCCGTGTTGGTAGAAAAACGGCTGTGCACCATGCCGATGGCAGATTCATAATCTTCGCTCTGCAAATCGGGATAGAACAGGCGCAGTTCTTTAACCAGGAACATGCCCTTGTACACAATGGTGCGGCTGGAAAGACTGCACACATAAGTATCCTGGCTGGACTGTTCAAACACGCGGCGGGCAACATAAAGCTTGCGGTCAAAGTCAATGCCGGGCTTTACGCGGGCCGGGCGTTCCACAAATGCCTGCCAGATGCTGGGCATGCAGGAACGTGCCTTGTGGCCCAAAATTTCCGGGCAGGTGGGCACTTCGCGCCAGCCAAGGAAGTTGAGCCCCTCTTTTTTGCAGATGATCTCAAACAGCTTTTTGTCCTGGTTGCGGTTCAACTCTTCCTGTGGGAAAAAGAACATGCCAATGCCGTAGTCACGCTCGCTGCCCAGCGTAATGCCGGCTTCTTCAGCAGCTTTTTTGAAGAACTTGTGGCCGATCTGCAGCAGGATACCGACACCATCGCCGGTTTTGCCTTCGGCATCCTTACCGGCACGGTGTTCCAGGTGCTCCACGATCTGCAAAGCATCGTCGATCGTTTTGTGGGTTTTGCGGCCCTTGATATCCACAACTGCACCAATGCCGCAGTTGTCATGTTCAAACCGCGGATCATACAGCCCGGCGGGGGCCTTGCGCTCTGTAAAGTTTTCCATCCGTTTTTTGCTCCTTCCCGTAATTTCCTGCGGGGCCGGGCGGGAACGCACATTTCCCACCCTGGCATAGATACGAAAAAAGACGTTCCCCAACGGGTACACTAACCCGTTTGTGGGAACGTCTTTGTTCTTGTATGTACTATACCACACCAGTAGGGGAATGGCAATCATCAAACAAAAGATTTTTATGAAATTAACGCAAAAACCTTATTTGCTTTGCTTTGCAAGGACCAAACTTAATAAAATTAAGCTGCGGCAATAACTGCCGGGCAAAACGGTGTGTTATTTGCCGTTTGCAGCCTGCTGCTCTTTCAAAACAGCCAGGATCTCGGTCAGCAACTCCTCCTGCGTCGGGGCCTTAGGGGCTTCCGGCTCGGCGGGCTTTTCTTCTTCATGCTTGCCCAGGTCCATGAGCTTGTTCATAGCTTTCAGCATACAGAACAGAACGAATGCCAGAATGATAAAGTTAATGACGGCAGAGATGAATGCACCGATGCCCAGGTTGATGTCAAACGGCAGGTGCAGCACAACATCACTGAAATCTGTCTGGAACAAAATGCCAATGATGGGGTTGATGATGTTGTCCGTCAAAGAAGTGACCAGCGTGGAGAATGCGCCGCCGATGAGAACACCGATGGCCATGTCCATCATGTTGCCTTTCAGGGCAAAAGCTTTGAACTCTTCCAGGAACTTTTTCATAATGTGTTTCCTCCTGTATGGATAAATTTTCAGGGCCATGCCCCACACAGGCTGCAAACGAGGCATGGTGCCCGGATTCCAAAATAAAAAAGTTACTTCAGCAGCTTGGCTACAGCGTCTGCTGCGCCGTCCAGATAATCCCCGGCAAAGGTTTCAATCATGCCGGCGTCCGCCTCTTTGGCAAATTCGGGGTTCAGCGGCATTTTGGCCAGCACGGGCAGGTGGTACTTCTTGCCGGTCTCGTCCACATGGCTGTCGCCAAACACGTTGATATGCTTGCCGCAGTCCGGGCAGAGCACATAGCTCATGTTTTCCACAATGCCAAGGATGGGAACCTTCATCATTTCGGCCATCTGCACAGCCTTGCCAACGATCATGCCGACCAGCTCCTGCGGACTGGATACAATAATGATGCCGTCTACCGGCAGGGTCTGGAACACGGTCAGCGGCACATCGCCGGTTCCCGGAGGCATATCGACAAACAAAAAGTCAACGTCGTCCCAGATCACTTCCTGCCAGAACTGCTTGACCGCACCGGCAATCACGGGGCCGCGCCACACAACGGGGGCTTCCTCATCTTCCAGCAGCAGGTTGATGGACATGATCTTGATGCCGGTGTGGCTTTCCACCGGGTTGATGCCGTCCTCGGTGCCCATGGCCGGGCCATGAACGCCGAACAATTTGGGGATGGAAGGGCCGGTAATGTCAGCATCCAGCACGCCGACCTTGTAGCCTTTGCGGCGCATGGAAACAGCCATCATGGCGCTGGTCATGCTTTTGCCAACGCCGCCCTTGCCGGAAACAACGCCGATCACTTTTTTGATATGGCTTTTTGCGTGCGGCGGTTCATGCTGCGGCGCACGGCTGGAACAGTCAGCGTGGCAGTTGCTGCAATCGTGGGTACATGCTTCACTCATGTGGGTATAGCTCCTTTTATCTGTGCCAGGCGGGGCGCTGCAACTGCCCCGCTTCGGCACCGTTCTCCGTTTTGCGGCATGGGCCGCACTTTATTAGTGTACCGCGTCAGAGCACAAAATGCAAGTACTATCAAAACGAATAGCACGCCAAACCAGCAAAAATGTCCGAATTGTATGGGTGATACTTCTTCATAGAACCCTGCCATAAACCGCAGCAATGCAGAATATACTGGCTTTATACGGGCAAAGGGGGCGGCAAAAACGGCACTGCGGGGGAAAACCTATTTGAAAAATGCAGCACTGCTGACAGTGGCGGGCTTTGCGCTGCGGGCGCTGGGCATGGTGTTCCGGGTGTTTGTGGCTGCGCGCCTGGGGCCGGAGGGTATGGGCCTGTACCAGCTGATCTTATCCGTCTATATGGTGTTTGTTTCGCTGGCTTCGGCGGGCATCAATGTGACGTCCACACGGCTGGGTGCGCAGTGCCTGACCCGTGGGCGCGGCATGGCCCCGACGCTGCGCAGCCTTGCGGCAACAGCGGCCGTATTGGGCACCGCCGCCATGCTGGCGCAGCTGGCGCTGGCGGACCCTTTGGCTCGCTTTGCCCTGCATGATTCCCGCGCGGAGCTGGGGCTGTGTACGCTGGCCCCCAGCCTGCCGTTTATTGCGGCGGCCGGGGCGCTGCGGGGGTGCTTTTTGGCGCGGCGAAGGGTGGAACCGAATATCATTGCCCAACTGGTGGAGCAGACCGTGCGGATGGCCGTGGCCGCATTGGCGCTGGTAAAACTGGCCCACTGGGGCGCGGCTTACGCTTGCTGTGCGGTGCTCATCGGCAATACTGTCAGCGAGGCGGTCTCCTGCGGCATTATGGTGCTGTTTGCCCGGCAGGAACCGAGCTTCCGCCCATGCGCCGATGACCCGCCCCGCGGCTATACCAGCCGGGAGTTGTGGGAAATTGTGCTGCCCGTGACCGGCAGCCGGTTGGTGGCCAGCGTTTTGCAGGCAGGGGAAAGCGTGCTGATCCCCGCCTGTCTTGCCGCTTACCTTGGCACCCGCGCCGAAGCCGTGGCGCAGTATGGCTCCTTAAAAGGCATGGCACTGCCGCTTATCTTTTTTCCGTTCTCGGTGCTGGCGGCACTTTCCGGCCTGCTGATGCCGGAGATCACCCGTGCCCACACCGCCCGGGATACCGCTGCCCTGCGCCGCCTTGTGCGGCTTGCCATGGGGTTGACAGGTGGGTTCTCGCTGTTGGTGGGGGCCGCGCTGGTGCTGTTTGGCAAGGATGCCGCCATTTTGCTCTATCACGATGCCCAGGCGGGCCGCTATGTGCAGGTGCTGGGCTTTGTGGCGCCCTTTATGTACCTGGAAAGCATGGTGGATGCGATCTTAAAAGGCATGGGGGAGCAGCTGGCGACCTTCCGCTATTCGGTGCTGGATTCCATTTTGCGCATTGCAGGCATTTTGTGGCTGATGCCGCAATACGGTATGCCGGGCTTTCTGGCGGTCATGACAGCCTCTAACCTGCTGACCTGTGGGCTGAATACGGGGAGAATGGTGAGGCAATTAAGGAGGGAGAAAGTCGGAACTGAGAGGGAAATTAGGAATTAGAAATTGGGCGGAGAGGAGACAGGAAAAAATAAATAATAATGAATAATGGCGGCGGATCGCGGTGTGCCGCTCAGAAAATATTGGGTTTGTTATGTGTTGGAAACAGGCGGCAGATAATAGAACGCTCAAAACCGTTCCCTATAAAATCACAAAAATCACCCCGCCGCGGGAAACTTCTGCCCCAACGGCGGGGTGGCTCTGCATTATATATTTTAGGCAATACCGCATAATTCTAAGTGCCGATACGGCGAGCGAGGTGCGGCAGATGCCAAGCCAAAAGCGCAGATAATACTGGATGTCTTATCGAGCATTTTGGCAACGCAGATGCCGTGCCGCAGCTGCCGGAGCGGTGCTTAAGCCGCAAGGCGGGAATTGTGCGGTGTTGCCTTTATATCGGAACAAAGCGGCATAGCGTCCGCTTTTCCATCACAGCGTCTGCCCGCTGACCAGCCCGTTCCATAGGCGGTAATAAATGCCTTTCTTTGCCAGCAATTCCTCGTGGCAGCCCTCTTCCTCAATGCCGGATTTGCCCAGCACCAGAATGCGGTCAGCGTTTTTGATGGTGGTCAGGCGGTGGGCAATCGTCAGCGTGGTGCGGCCCTTGGCCAGCTTATCCAGGCTTTGCCCAACCAGAATCTCACTCTCGTTGTCCAGCGCGCTTGTGGCTTCGTCCAGCAGCAGGATGGGCGGGTTCTTCAAAAATACCCGCGCAATGCTGATGCGCTGTTTCTGCCCGCCGGAAAGCTTGACCCCGCGTTCGCCTACATAGGTATCATACCCGTCTTTCAGCTCCCGCACAAAGCCATCAGCACCGGCCAGCCTGGCGGCGGCAATGATCTCCTCCCGCGTGGCACCCGGCTTGCCGTAAGCGATGTTTTCGGCAACCGTGCCGCTGAACAGGTAAACATCCTGCTGCACCACGCCAACGGCATTGCGCAGGCTGCTCAGGGTAACATGGCGGATGTCCTGCCCGTCAATCAAAATCTCGCCGCCGGTCACATCATAAAAGCGAGGGATCAGGTTGCACAGGGTGGTTTTGCCGCCGCCGGAAGGCCCAACCAGCGCCAGATTCTCGCCGGGGCGGATGTTCAGGTTTACATGACGCAGCACCTTGTTGTGGTCGTCCGGGTATTCAAAGCTCACATCGCGGAACTCAATGCCGCCTTTTTCCACCTGCAGCGGTTTGGCGTCGGGGGCGTCAGTGATCTCAACGGGGGTATCGATAATGTCAAAAAAGCGCTCAATGCCGGTCACGCCGCGCTGGAACTGCTCGGCAAACTCCACAATGCGGCGGATGGTGGCAATCAGAGTGGAAACATACAGCACATAGGCAACCAAATCGCCAGCGCTGATGGTGCCATATACCAGCGAAAGGCCGCCTGCCACAATGACCACCAGATACATCAACCCGTCAAACAGCCGGGTGGAGGTGTTGAACGCGGCCATGGCATGGTAGGTTTTCTTCTTGATGGTCTGGAACGTGGTGTTGCCCTGCTCGAACTTTTTGTTCTCTTCCTCTTCCGCGGCGAACGCCTTCACAACCCGCTGGCCTAGCAGGCTGTCCTCAATCGAAGCGTTCAGCTCGCCGATCTGGAACCGCTGGCGGCGGAATGCGGCGCGAAGCTTCAGGTTCAGCTTGATGGATACAACCGCCATCAAGGGCACGCAGGCAAACACCACCAAAGTCAGTGGTACGCTGGCCCCGCACAGGATGATGAACGAAGCCGCAATTTTGATGCCCGCAATAAAAAATTCTTCCGGGCAGTGGTGGGCGAATTCGGTCACATCAAACAGGTCGTTGGTAATGCGGCCCATGATCTGCCCAACTTTGGTATTGGAATAATAGGTGTGGCTCAACCGCTGCAGGTGGGCAAAGGCATCCCGCCGCATATCGGTCTCAATGTAAACGCCCATGATGTGGCCGGTGCCGGACATAAAATACTGTGCGGCACCATCAATCAGCCGCAAAATGAGATACAGCAGGGCGAGCTTTAACACCGCATCAACCGTCAGCACAATGCCGGGATCGGTGGCGGCGTTGGTTAGGTAGCTCATAATTTTAGGCAGCACGATATCACACAAAGTGGTCAGTGCGGCACAGAACAAATCAAAAATCAAAATGCGTTTGTATCGCATCAGGTAAGGGGCAAACCGGCGGATCAGCGCCGGGGTGCCAATGTGCTGCTGGCTGGGGTCATTCATAAGATTAAGTTCCTCTTCTTTTCAAAAAATCAGGGTTATTCCTGCGGAGCTTCCGGTTCCTGTGCAGGAACCTCGGTGGGGGCTTCACTGGCAGGCTCGGTTTCCTGCGGCGGCTCCGGGTCAGGGGCCGGTTCCGCGGTAATTACCGGCTCCGGTGCACCCGTCGGTTCGGGCTCCGGCGTAATGACAGGTTCCTGCGTAGGCTCCGGGGTAGTTATCGGCTCTGGTGTGACAACAGGTTCCGGCGTCTGGGTAACTGCCGGTGTCGGTGAAGGGGGTGACGTGGGCGAAGCTGTCGGCGTTGCGGTGGGCAGCGGTTCAATGGGCGCTGTTTTAATGTAGCCGCAGCGCTGGCAGGTGTAGGTCATCACCCCGGCCACACCGGGTTGGGGCTGCAAGGTGATAACGCCCTTGTCATAGTCATGCCCCAGGGCGGGCAGTTCTTTTTCTTTTACCTTGCCGCAGATGGTGCACTTGACTTTTACGGTGCCGTATTCCAAACAGGTGGGCTCAATGCGGGTATCCTTTACTTCCACAAATTCATGTTCGTGTTCGTCCGGCTCAAAGTGTGCTGTCACAATTACGCCGTTGGCGTCCGCATTGCTGGGCACGGTAAAGCTCAGGGAAGAACTGCTGGAGGCCGCCCCCAGCGACGCCGTCCACCCGGCAAACTTCCAGCCTGCATCGGGTACGGCTTTCACGGTGGAGCAGGTGCCGCCCTTTTTCACTTTCTGGCTGGTGGAACCGCTGATGCTGCCGCCGGATGTGGCCACAAATTCCACCGGTACTTTAGCGCCGCGCACGGCGATCGGATCCGAGGAGATTAACCCCAGCGGTACGCCGTCCGGCTCCGGGATGGCGGCTGTGCTTTCGGGGCGGCGGTCCTGCGTGACGTAAGCGTGGGTGCGCACATAAGTAAAATAGGCAGTGACAGCCTCTTTGGAAAGATGCACCCCGTCCGAAAGGGTATAGTCCTTTTTAGCCCAGCCGGTTGTGTCATCCCGCAGCACTTCGGCGGTGTTCAAAAATTTGTAGCCGTCCTCCTCGCACATCGTCACAAGAGCGGCGTTGTAGGCATCTACCTGGGTCATGGTCAGGTTGGTGTTGTCCCGCTGCTGGTCCAGCGGGGGAATGGCGCTGACGATAATATCCGCATAGGGCCACGCTTTGGTGATGGCAGCCAGCCCCTCCCGGTACTGCGCGATGAACTTGGTGGCATCCGTGGAGCTGCCACCAAGGTTGTTGGAGCCGAAACCAATGATAATGCGTTTGGGCTGCAACTTGGCAACGGCATCCGGAATGGTGTACAGGGTGCTGTCTCCCTTGAACTTTTCGCATTTCAGGGTGGTGATGGAACCGGCCCCCATGCTGACCACGCCAATGTTGTTTTTCAGCGTGGAAAACGCCGTTCCGGTGTCATCGGCGTACATGGTGTAGCGCACGGTGTTGGAATCCCCAATGAACAGGGTGTCGTCCACATAACTGCGCCCGGCATCTGCTGTCTGCGGCAGAATAGTGGGCACGGTGGTATCTGTTGGGGCGGGGGTGGTGGTGGCCTGAACAACGGCGGCAGTTGGGGCAACCGTGGCGGATGTTTCCGGCGTGGCGGTATGATCGGGCAGAACATCCTGCGGCTTGCTGCAGGCACACAGCGCAGCACACAGCGCCGCCGCAGCCAAAATTTTACCCCAATTCGGGCATTTCATGCGCTCATCTCCTTTTTAAGGCAATACCGCATAATTCTAAGTGCCGATACGGCGAGCGAGGTGCGGCAGATGCTAAGCCAAAAGCGCAGATAATACTGGATGTCTTATCGAGCATTTTGGCAACGCAGATGCCGTGCCGCAGCCGCCGGAGCGGTGCTTAAGCCGTCAGGCGGGAATTGTGCGGTGTTGCCTTAATATTCTTTTATAATACACCGAACCAAGCACCACTGTAAAGCGCTGAGTTGTAAAAAATGCGGCTAAAAAATGTGGCTATAGCATCGGCGACATACAATAACTGGTTGTTATATAAGAAAAAAGGTTGTAAAGAGTAAGGGAATATGATATAATATTATAAAATGATGATGAAAAGAGAGGAACCCTTTATGGCCTCCAATCCCGAATTTGTTCAGTATATTGCGGACCAGCTTGCCCCGGCCGGGCAGGTGACCTACCACAAAATGTTTGGCGATTATGGCGTGTATCTGGACGGCAAAATGTTTGCCCTGGTGTGTGATGACCAGCTGTTCATCAAAATTACCAAAGAGGGGGCAGCCCTTGCTCCGCAGCTGCCCAAAGCCCCGCCGTATGATGGTGCAAAAGATTATTTTCTGTACGAGGATGTGGATGACCGGGAACACATGATTGCATTTGTGCAGGCTACCTGCCGCGAACTGCCCATGCCAAAGCCTAAAAAGAAGAAGGGAGCGACCTGACCGATGCCGTTTGACTATAAAAAGGAGTATAAGGAATTTTATCTCCCGCCCCAAAAGCCGCAACTGCTGGAAGTGCCGCCCATGAACTATGTGGCGGTGCGCGGCCATGGTGACCCCAACGCGCAGGATGGAGAATATCAGGCGGCCATTGGTATGCTGTATGCGGTTGCCTTTACCATAAAAATGAGCTACAAAGGTACCCACCAGATCCCCGGCTATTTTGAATACGTGGTGCCGCCGCTGGAGGGCCTTTGGTGGCAGGAGGGGCGAAGCCGGGTCGATTACGCCCATAAGGAAACATTCTCTTGGATCGCCATGATTCGCCTGCCGGAGTTTGTAACCAAACAGGAGTTCGATTGGGCCGTGGCCGAAGCTGCCGCCAAGAAAAAGCTGGATCTCAGCAAAGTGGAGTACTTTACTTATGATGAGGGCCTGTGCGTGCAGTGCATGCACCTTGGCAACTATGATACCGAGCCCGCAACGCTCAACGCAATGGAGCAGTTTGCGGCGGAGTGGCACTATAAAATTGACTGCACCTCCGCTCGCCTGCACCACGAAATTTACCTCAGCGATCCCCGCCGCACTGCCCCGGAAAAATGCAAGACCGTTATCCGGGAACCAGTCTGCAAGGTGGAGTAAAGATCACCGGAAAGAGAACAAAATCAAAATAAAGACTGCCGTACCACCTGATCAATACAGGGGGAGGGCAGTCTTTTGCAGTTACCGTGAAAAAACCGGCACTCCGGCTTGTTTGATTCTTGCGAAAGTCCTTTGCTTTCGGTCAAAAAAAGAAGGGACTAAGCCAGAATGCCTTAGTTTTCAAGGTCTTTCTGATTTAGTCCTGTGATCTCACAATGATTTTTCACGATAATTGTTCCTGTATTCTGTTTCGATCTCGGTCAGCATACGCTGGAAGCCGGGACGGTAGCAGTTCGTGCCGGAGCAGCCATCATCCACAAAGAATACCGGGTTCGGAAAGTGGTTCTTCTTGGCGTATTCCAGAAGGATAGCCTTCTGGGGAAGGGATTTGTATAGACGAATGCCCTGCTTGCGTAAGCTGTGTTCCGTTTACGGCGCGGTCTTTCGTTTTGTTTGCAGATTTAGACGAACCGCAACGATTCAAGAACCGTATAGTTTTGCCAAGGAAAGTTGGTCGCAAAGAAAAAGACTTTGTGCTATACCGGCCTTCTCTGGGCGGGTGCGTTTGGATGCCTGATGGCAGCTCTGAACTTTCGGGATTCCAAAAACGACGGCGGCTAAAGCACACGGCATCGCGGCGCTGGACCAGCTGGGCTCGGCGGTTCTGGTGGGGCGGTACGCGGCGCAGCACCCGGTGCTGGAACAGCTGAACCAGAAACTGGAGGCGCGATCCGATACCTTGCGCCGCCGCATTACCGTGTATGTGGAAAAGCGCATCCAGCGCGCCTACCCGGAGGCCGCCCGGCGGCAGCCCACGGCAGTGCAGAAGGGGAAAGCCGACTTCCTCAGCGCGGCAGACCTGCTGTGGCTGTTTGTCATCGGGGCGTTTCTGGGCGACATGGTGGAGACTGTGTTCTGCCGCCTGACCGCCGGGGTGTGGATGAGCCGTTCCAGTCTGGTGTGGGGGCCTTTCAGCGTGGTGTGGGGGCTGGCGCTGGCCGTGACTACCGTGCTGCTGCGGCAGAATCAGGATAAAAGCGACCGCTATCTTTTTGCCTTTGGCACAGTGCTGGGCGGCGTATATGAATATGTGTGCAGCGCTGTTACAGAGCTGCTGTTCGGTACCGTGTTCTGGGATTACAGCAAGTTCAAGTTCAATCTGGGCGGGCGCATCAACCTGCTGTACTGCTTTTTCTGGGGCATTGCGGCGGTGATGTGGATGCGCTACGGCTACCCGCTGGTGCTGAAGCTGATGAAAAAGGTGCGCAGCCATATCCGTCCGTGGATGATAGCAGCGCTGGCGGTATTCATGGCGGTGATATGCTTACCAGCGCGCTGGCACTGGCGCGGTACGATGCCCGCACCAGCGGCGATGCGCCCAACGGCCAGCTGGAAGTGTTCCTTGACGAGCATTTCGACAACGCCCGCATGGAGCATATTTACCCCAACGCCAAAAAAGTGACCAAGGCAGAATAAATCCCATATTTTCCCTTGTGCTTTTGCTGGAAAACAGGTATAATATTCTCTGGATAAAAGGGAGTAAGGGGCGTACTTTAGTTGAAAAACGGGTGCGCTGTGCTGCAGCGACACCCCCGGCAGAAATGCCCGATGCAGTACCGGATGCTTGAGACTTTTATCACATTTTCCCGTTTTGGGCTGGATGTGATAAAGGCCTTTTTTTGTGCCTCTGCCGCTATTATTAAAAAGGAGAGATATTATGCTGATCCCTGTTCTGTTATTTATCGTGGGTCTGCTGTGCCTGATCAAGGGCGGCGACTGGTTTGTGGACGGTGCCACCGGCATCGCCCGCCGCTTCCATGTGCCGGAGCTGCTCATCGGTGCCACGGTGGTGTCCATCGGTACCACCCTGCCGGAGGTCATGGTGTCCACCACCTCTGCCCTCACCGGTCACGGCGAGATCGCCTACGGCAACGCCATCGGCTCGGTCATCTGCAACGCTGCACTGATCGCCGCCATCACCATTGCGGTGCGCCCGGGCAAGGTTGACCCCAAGAGCCTGCGCACCCCGGTGGCCTTCTTCTTTGTGGCTGCCGCTTTCTATGCCGGTGTGGCCTACACCACCGGCTCCTTCACTCGCCCGGTGGGCCTGATCCTGCTGGCCGTGTTCGTGGCTTACATCGTGTGCAACGTGCTGGCTATGAAAAATACCCCCGCCCCGGAAGAGGAAGAGCAGGCTGAGGAAGGCTCCTTTGCCAAGGAGTTGGGGCTGCTGGCCATCGGCGCAGTGCTCATTGCTGTGGGCGCTGACCTGCTGGTGGACAACGGCACCCTCATCGCACAGGCGCTGGGCGTGCCGGAGTCGGTCATTGCGCTGACCTTTGTGGCACTGGGCACCTCGCTGCCGGAGCTGGTCACCGCCATCACCTCGCTGGCCAAGGGTCACGGCGCGCTGTCGCTGGGCAACGTCATCGGTGCAAACGTGTTCAATCTAGTGCTGGTCAGCGGCGTGTCTGTCACGCTGGCACCCTTCAGCATCCCGCAGAACTCCACCATCGCAGGCATGAACGCCTCGCTGGTGATGGATATCCCGGTCATGTTTGCCGTGATGCTGCTGCTCACCCTGCCCGCTCTGATCAAGGGCAAGCTGAGCCGCCCGCAGGGCATTGCACTGCTGTGCATCTATGCCGCCTTCTGCGCCGTGCAGTTCAGCATCTGATCTGTTGTAAACGTAAAATATTTAAGGCAATACCGCATAATTCTAAGTGCCGATACGGCGAGCGAGGTGCGGCAGATGCTAAGCCAAAAGCGCAGATAATACTGGATGTCTTATCGAGCATTTTGGCAACGCAGATGCCGTGCCGCAGCCGCCGGAGCGGTGCTTAAGCCGTAAGGCGGGAATTGTGCGGTGTTGCCTTAAGGCTGCTGCACAGGGGTTTGTGCAGCAGCCTTTTTATGTGGGATGATTTTGAATGCGCTCCGCGACATCTTCCCCCGGAGCGGGTGGAAGTCTTTCCTCAAAGGGAGAGCCAAGAGCACTGCCGAAAGTCTCCTCATGATGCCTAATACTTTAGCAATGGG
>UMJO01019149.1_pt1 | contig 17643 bp, 14 predicted proteins | sample 1966081 | NCBI WGS metagenome assembly UMJO01 (sample SAMEA4836152, study PRJEB28245) | human gut metagenome | biome: gut microbiome; material: fecal sample | place: Denmark | collected 2008 | reverse complement strand
CCACCTGCCGCAATAACGGGAATCGATACTGCATCGCAAACAGCAGGAACTAATACCATGGTATTCAGCTCGCCAATATGTCCGCCTGCTTCGCAGCCTTCCGCAACAACAGCATCAGCACCACAGCGTTCCATACGACGCGCAAGAGCAGCAGATGCAACTACAGGAACAACGGTAATGCCCGCTTCCTTCCACATAGGAACATACGAACCAGGATTTCCTGCTCCTGTGGTAACTACATCAACTTTCATATCGGCAGCAAGCTGAGCAAGCTGGGGTGCTTCAGGATTCATGAGCATAATATTCAAACCGATTGGTTTATCAGTCAGTTCACGAGCCTTTTCAATTTCTGCTTTTACCCAAGATACAGGAGCAGCGCCACAAGCAATAATGCCCAAGCCTCCAGCATTACTTACCGCAGCAGCAAGACGGGCATCAGCAATGTTTGCCATACCGCCTTGAATAATAGGATATTCAACACCCAAAAGCTCAGTTACTCGTGTTTTCATATCTAACCATCTCTTTCGTGTGAGGTATCTGACAGCAACAAGCGAACCATCTGAATATATTTCTCTGCATGATATGCTTCAGAGCTTTTGCTATTCAGCCTGGTTCGCTTATGTACGTGTCAATCTACTGTAGTGCTTCTTAAAACGAAGAATGCCCGATTGCTTGGTTATTTACAGAGAATCAATGTAGCTTACAAGCTCTTCGATAGTTTCAAGGCCTTCTGGCTCGCCGAAGTCGATATCAAGCTTTTCTTCGATATCGCAAATCAATTCTGCCATATCAAGAGAGTCGATACCCAGATCTTCGAAGGTAGCATCTTCTGTTACCTCTTCTGGTTCAATGTCGAGAGTTTCTTCCAGGATCTCTTTGATTGCGTCGAGAGTTGCCATTGGTATTCCTTTCTTGCAAGCCGCTATTGTTTCGCAGCTTCATTTTCTTGGTCAAAAAAATCTTTGACCTTTCCTAATGCCTTATAAAGAACAGCTTCCTCTTCTGGAGTTAAGCACTCAAGCGCGCTATCGGCCATCTTTTTATGAAAAGCCTCATGTGCACGAAATGCCTTACGACCCTTAGAAGTAAGCTGAACAAGCACTTGCCTACGGTCTACTTCGCTTCGTGTTCGTTTGACATAGCCTTTTTTCTCCAGCTTCGTCATGGAAGCCGTAAGGGTTGCCAAAGTTACCTCGAGGCGAGAAGCGACCACTTTCATGGGATTGATCTCGTGAAGTCCAACTGCAACAATCGTATGAAGTTCCGCGATGCTTAATCCTTCGGTAAGACGATTGTTAAGCGACCTTTCCTCAATGCGCAAGATAGAGTTGAACGTTTCGGTGAGCATCTCATTGACAACCTCTTTGCCTTCACGCTGCCAATCAGGTATTTCGATGCTCTTACTCAAATCCCTACTCCTTCAATTACAAAAATGACTAATTAATCCACTTAAGCGTTTGCGGGTAAAATGCCTATACCTAACGCTCCAGGACCAAGATGGGTGGAAATAATTGCACCACAAGGGCAGGTGCCACCATCAATGTACTCAATACCAGCCTCGGCAAGAGCAGCCTTCATATCTTCGATGGGCTTCAAATTGCCGCTATGGCAGAAGCGAATACGAAGCACTCCATGTTCGTTGGTGCGGTTTTCCACTTCACTAACAAAGGTCTTAATTACTCCGCGCATACCCTTTGCTTTGCCATACGCATTAAGAATACCCTTTTCATTAAAGGTGAAAATTGGCTTGATATTCAAAAGGCTTGCGTTTTTAACCTGGTCAGCAGAAAGACGGCCACCCTTAAGCAAGTTCTCCAAGGTTTCTGGAGCTACCAAAAATTCTGCCGTTGCTAAAAGTTCTTTTGCCTTTGCCTCTGCCTCATCAAGCGTAGCGCCCTCATTACGCATCTTGCAAATCTGCTCTACAACCAATGCTACAGGAGCGGTAGCGCCTGCACGAGCGCCATCAAGAACACGAACGTCGATATCAACCTGTTCAGCAGCAGCACGAGAAGACTCGATCGTGCCAGACAGAACACCTGCAATGTGAATTGCAATAACTCCGTCATATCCCTTTTCTGCAAGAGTGTTATACATCTGCTCGAAGTCGTAAGGGGTAGGCTGAGAAGACTGAGGAAGATTTTCAGCTGCAGCCATACGCTCATAGAATTGCTCAGAAGAAATTTCAAACTGATCCTTAAACGTTTCTCCGTCGATAAGAACACTCAAAGGAACCATATGGACATCAAGAGCTTTGTATTCTTCTGGAAGAAGATCTGCTGTTGAGTCGACTACGACGGCAAATCCCATGCTCTCTCCTTTCGCAAGAAATCAAAGATTTCTCGTTCAATAATTACTTAGTTTATCTAACTAATTGAAAGGATAGAGGGATAGATAAGCAAACGCAAGTAAAAGTAGCACTCCCCCACAAATTGAGCACAGGTGGAAAATTATGCGCAATTGTCACTACGAGCGTCTCTTGCTGTTACGCAAGTGTCTCCAACTGTTACGCAAGTGTCTTTAGTTGTTACATATAAAGGGCGGCAGGCATAATCGTTCTTGCCTATGAACGTCTTCCTCCACCGTAGGAACTTTTGCGGGCACCAAAAGCACTGCCCTTTCGTGCAGTCTTTTTCAAATCGCCCAAAATATCCTCTTCAGCTTTGCCTTCAAGTTGTGCACGAAGTTTAACCACCTGATCGCGCACCGCCGCGGCACGTTCAAAGTCCATCGCCGTCGAAGCCTCAAGCATTTCTTCTTCAAGGGATGCAACAATGCGCAACATCTCACTACGGGAATAACCTGCCAATTCAGCGTTAACCTCTTCAGCGCTACGTTTACCTTCGTCGGTCTCGAGATAATCAGTAATGTCGCTGATGCCCTTGCGGATTGTTTTCGGAACTATGCCATGCTCTTCGTTGTACGCCATCTGAATTGCACGACGACGGCGCGTTTCAGTGATCGCGCGATCCATGGAGTCAGTGATTTTGTCGGCATACATTATCACTTGACCTCCCGCATTACGCGCTGCACGACCAATAGTCTGAATAAGTGAGCGATGGTTGCGCAAGAAACCTTCTTTATCTGCATCCAAAATGGCAACCAGTGAAACTTCTGGCAAATCCAAACCCTCTCGAAGCAAATTGATGCCAACCAAAACATCGAATTCGCCCTTGCGAAGATCTCGCAAAATTTCAACACGCTCAAGCGTCCCGATATCAGAATGCATATAGCGTGCTCGAACCCCCTGATCAAGCAAATGTTCAGTTAGATCTTCCGCCATACGCTTGGTTAAAGTCGTAATAAGAACTCGCTCGTCGCGCTTTGCACGTATTTTCGCTTCATCGATAATGTCGTCAATTTGCGAAAGAATGGGGCGAACATCAATTTCTGGATCCAGCAATCCCGTTGGACGAATGATCTGCTCCACCTTTGCTTCGCTTACTCGTTCCTCATAGTCTCCTGGCGTTGCAGAAACATAAACAAACTGCGGAACTCGCGCTTCGAATTCGTCAAATCGAAGCGGGCGATTATCCAAACAGGAAGGCAGACGAAAACCGTGTTCTGCCAGAGTCACCTTACGAGAGCGGTCTCCTTCGTACATTCCGCGAATCTGAGGAACCGTCACGTGGCTTTCGTCAATAAAGCAAAGAAAATCACTGGGAAAATAATCGATCAAAGTATAAGGAGGCTCACCTGGAGCGCGTCCATCCAGGTGTCGCGAATAATTTTCAATGCCAGAGCAAAAGCCCATCGTCTCAATCATTTCCAAATCGTAGGAAGTGCGCATCTCCAGGCGCTGCGCTTCAAGCAACTTTCCTTCTTCATTGAATTGCTTCAAGCGTTCCTGTAATTCTTCTTGAATAGTTTGAAGAGCGTGCTCAATCGCTGGCCTGGCTGCTACGTAATGGGAGGCAGGCCACAAAGGAAGTGCCTCGTATGTATTGAGCACTTCCCCGGTAACATTGTCGATTTCAGATATTTCCTCTATTTCGTCTCCCCAGAATTCCACACGAATCGGATTATCTGCATAGGGAGGAAATACATCCAACGAATCGCCTCGAACGCGGAAGGTGCCTCGTTTCAATTCGTAGTCATTTCGATCATATTGGATATCTATCAGCTTATGTATAAGTTCGTCACGATCTTGTTCGATCTCTTTATCAAGAAATACCGCCATACCTGCGTATTCCATCGGCGATCCAATACCGTAGATGCAAGAAACTGAAGCCACAACGATAACATCACGTCGAGATAAAAGCATTGAAGTTGCGGCATGACGAAGCTTTTCTACCTCCTCGTTAATGGAAGCATCTTTTTCTATGAAGGTATCAGTTGTTGGAACATAAGCTTCCGGCTGATAATAGTCGTAGTACGAGACAAAATATACCACCGCGTTGTTCGGGAAAAACTCTTTTAGCTCCGCCGCCAATTGAGCAGCAAGTGTTTTGTTAGGCGCTAAAACGAGTGTTGGTTTTTGTACCGCCTCGATAGTTTTAGCCATGGTATAGGTTTTACCCGAACCCGTAACACCTAACAACGTTTCATAACGCATCCCAGATTCAATATTTTTAGCTAATTGAGCAATAGCTTTTGGCTGGTCACCTGCAGGCTCATAAGGAGAAACCACCTCAAAGGGTTGAGACGACAGACGTGCCATGGGTAATTTACCCTCCATTTGATGGCCCTCTAAATTTTGAAGATGCGCCACAATTCCTCCCTGTATTCCTACCTATAAATTTGAATCTGTAATTCGAAAAAATCTACAATCTAAATCTGCAATTCGACAGCGTCTGGAGTTCGGCAGATTATACAATTCAGCAGATTCTGCAATTCGAAACTCTCTTGAACTGTTGCACTATCATTCAGAACAGTCAAAGCAACTTAACACAAACTTACCTAAGAAAGCCTTGGGGCGATGTCAGAATCCCACCATTGCTGAATTTGGTCTTGAAATTCCTGTAAGGTTCCATCGTTGGTAAACACCACATCCGCAATAGCGAGTCGGTTCTCTTCTGGTACTTGACTTGCAAGACGGTTTCGCGCATCTTCTTCGGAAAAACCGCGCGATTCCATCAAGCGACGAACACGCACCTCAGGCGATGTAGTAACTGCTACCACGATATCTGCATGTTTGTAGAAATCATCGCGTCCGTCAAGAATTGCCATTTCTAAAACAACAACTTCGTGAGTTTGCCCCACACTCACAACATGACGCAAACAGCCTTCGTAAAGTCTAGGCTGAGTAATAGCATCCATACGAGCGGTATTTTCTGGCGTGGCGAAGGCACGAGCAGCAAGTTCGGAGCGAATAATTTCACCATTCGTATCGAGTATTTCTTGACCGAAGGCCTTCACTAACTCTGCTTTCATTTCAGAATCATGCAGGTTTTCATGACCTACTTCATCGGCGAGAACAATACCTGCACCTTTTTCTTTAAGAAACTCCATCAACGTGGATTTTCCTGAACCGATTCCACCCGTAACAAAAATGCTTAACACCGCAATCCCCTCTCACTAGCTTTGCAGCGTACTCGAGCAAAGTTATTATGCTCGCATGGGTATGTTTTTAATTATCACATGCAAGTCAACCTAGAATTCGCGTTCTATTGCGTTGTTATTTGAGCGCCACATGCACAAGACGGTGATTGCGCAGCACAAAGAACGCCGCTACTGCAAAAATCAGCAAATACGCAAATTGACCCGTTATCGCAACAACAATAGCACTCGACAACAAAGGAATTCCAACAGCAACAATTACGCTCGCCCAATACCAAGGCTTGACACTAGAAGGAAATTGTTCTGCGTAAGATTCGCAAACTGCCCCATGAAAAGCAAGCGACAAGCAAAGCAACCACAAGAGAATGAACAGCGCTCCTGCTTGACCAAAGAATTGTGCATTATTTAGACATCCAACTACAAACAGAACAACGCAAAGAACAAACGCTCCAACGAAATATCGTCTCTGCCGCGCCGCTCGATAATGCAGCTCTCCACCCTTGTATAACTCCATCTTGAAGGCCATTCCGGTTACCTCCCTTAATGAAAGAGTAAAAGATTTGTCCCTACTTTAAAAGACCAATGTCACCACTAATGGAGCTGATTAAAACGCTATACCTTCATTCATGGCAAATAAATGCTACCTGCATTCATAACGAAATTACCAATGCTCCCTCGTTAAAATTTGCCCTCCAGACGCAAGGATTCAAAGGATGATTAAGACTTCAAGCGCTCCTTATACTTACTATCTTACGATATACTAACTAGTATCGTACCCATCCTGAAAGGAGCTACGATGGCTACCTATCTTGATGACCTGAAATATCTGTCAAACAACACTCAGATTTGGGAGCAGGCGTGCAAAGGTGCTTTATCAAAGCCTCTTTTACCTTTTGGGAAAGCAAAAGACACTTTCAACATAGCTCAAAAATGTAAAGCTATCCAAGAGAAATATGGGTTACCCAACTACCAGGAAAGCGAACCTTGGTTTTACAAGAAAATCCTTACCGAATTCGACGCCAAAAACCCTTACGTAAACGATCTAAAAGGTTGCGATACTCATATTATGAGTGCCAAACAGGTGCTTGAAGAAAACATTTTTAGGGAAGACTACCTTTATCGCAAAGCAAGCAGCTTAGGATCGGACTGGAAGTTCAACATTTATCTTGAAGACGTTGAAAGGTTTGGCAAGATCTTAATTTCGGAAAACGCCGATCAAAACACCCCGGAAATTCCCCCTATGAACGTAGGCGAAACCGCCATGTATTTTGCCTACGAAGCAGAAGTTCTCAAAGGCATCCCTAGGCCCAGATTCAATCTAGCGCTTATCGAGGCTCTCCAAAAGAACATTGATCGGATTCTGGATGGAAAAGATGCTGAAGGACTTTCTTCGAACTTTCTACAAAATACTCCGCCGCTACCTAACTTCGCTGCCGCCTTTAGTATTGCTCTGCCTACCGAAATCCATGAACGCATAAAATCTTGTGAGCATGAATACTGGAATGCCTTTGGAACGTTTTCGCGGAACTTAAGACGCGCCTATGGGCAAGTTGGCGGATGGTCGAAGCTATATTACGGCAGAAAACCTGAAGATAAGCTTCCTATTAAAAAAGACTGGGGCAAAGAGCTTATTCATCGCAAAATTGAATTAGCGCTTCTCACGAATAAATGCTTCGATGATGTTGAGTTACTGATTAACACGCTTAGAGTTTATGGGAGAATGTGCGGCAATTTTGGAAATGCTTCACTTTACTTTAAACCTCACTTAACCAGGCTTAACCCCTTAACAAAACAAGAACGCGCGAGGCGCGACCGCGCGGAAAAAGAACGCCATAAAAAAGCAATGGAGAGAATTCGAAAACAAGAAGAATGGGAAGCCGAACAGCGACGCAGAGGAGCATATGGAGGTTATAGTGGCGTCGACGAATTCGACGAAGCGAACGGGTCATACGAGTTTGGCAATTCGTATTCGTATGCTTGGTATACCGATCGCGATAGCTACAACGACGTCACAAGATAGCAATTTGTCTTTGCCACTTGTAGAAGCTTGACTAGCTTCTTTCCTCTCTAGTTAGCAGAAACTTAGTTGTTTGAACGCCATATTAGAAGCTATTTAGTTGCAAAACGCAAGCGGGACGATTAAGCGTCGTCCCGCTAAGCATCACTTATTTAAGCGTCCTTCAATCAGCATCAATAAAAATGCGCGTTTAGTACATTTTCTCAAACACCAAATTACAAACCGTACGGTCGCCGCCACCGAAGCCAGCAGAAGCAGCAGTGGACTGGGCGAAGGTATGTAAGCGATAGCCCTGTGCAAACTGTTGGTTACAAATATCTTCGATTTCTTTGAAGTTCTTTGAACCTTTTCCCACAAACTTTTCGCGTAAAACAACCTGCATAACGCGATACTGACCTGGATTGTTATTTATTTGTCCAGCTTGGTCATTAAAATCCATGAAACCCATGATGCTTTCCTTTCAGGCGTTGATACTTCCAACTTTCAAGTCTTAACGGCTATAACGCCGCATCCAAAAGAACAACATCATCAGAATACAGGAATAAAGAACTCGGAACGCTTACAAGAAGTTAATTGTTCGAGGTAACACCTAAACCATGGCGCATCCCTGTCCAATGATAGGGACACAGAAATTGCTTTGCTTCTATACACTTCGAGATACAAGAACCAAAAAAGGAAAGGAACAGAAATGAGCATCTACTCGCGCCACATAACCGACTTTAATGTTGCTGGTATGCGTTATTGGGATGGCGCGCTTGTGCTTGACGAGCTTAAAGTCGGCGCAAATTTAACCATGATCGTAGAGGAAAACAACCCGCATGATCCAGATGCCGTTGCGCTTTATTGGAAGGACACAAAGATTGGTTATGTTCCCCGAGATTTAAATTGGCTTCCCGCTTTACTGCTTCGTTTTGGACACTGTAATGTCTTGGAATGCCGAATCCTTAAAGTCAATAAAGAAGCAGACACCTGGAAGCAGGTACAAGCAGGAATTTATGTTACTGATAAAAGTAACAATCAGTAAATTTCGCCAGTAAAGAAGTGGGATTACTATAGTCGCCTACATACATCAACACCCATAGTGAGCTTTTTTGAGCATTGTTTAATTTGTTCAATGCATTGAACATTTTTGTTCACGCTGCTGAACATATGAGATGGTACGTTAAAAAGAGGCACTGAGGTACAAAACTTAGACTGATGCAAAACCTTACATCTCCTAGTAATATCTAAGGGTATTAAATCGAGAAAGTTTTAACGAGAAAACGATAGAGCAAGGTAAGTAACCATGGCAGAAAAACCCTCCAATTCGAAAAGCAATAACGTGAAAAACTTTGTCGAAAAAAGCGCCAGAACAGTAACCGAAAATGCAAAGAAAGCCGGAACCACTGCAAAGAACGGCGCTAAAACTGCTGCAAGTACGGTAAAAAACGCTAGTAGTGCAGTACTCGAAAACGCAAAAGACACAATTAACACCCAGATAACCCCTGAGCAGGTTCAGGAACTATTGGGAACTTGCTACGACAAAGCACTTAACGGAGTACCCGGCATAAGCCAACCGTTAGAAGAATATGTAGCCAGTTATACGGATCGATATTCCACCCCCGAAAAAGCAGCCCAAGAACTTATCAAAAATCAATTAATTAAATGCACTACCTCTGGAGCCCTATCTGGGGCAGCTGGATTTTTTGTACTCCCTATCAGTATTGCTTCAATTCCAGCAAATATAGCTAACGTGCTTTATGTCCAACTCCGCATGATAGCTGGCGTTGCCATGATCGGAGGATACGAAGTAAGAACTGACCAGGTTCAGACGCTTATTTATGCTTGCCTTGCGGGATCTTCCGCAACCGACATGCTTAAAGAAGCAGGAATCACCACAGGACAGAAACTCGCCATGAACGCAATCAAGAAAATCCCTGGCACTACACTCACAGCAATTAACAGAAAGGTTGGATTCCGTTTTATTACAAGATTTGGTGAGACAGGAATCATAAACTTAGGAAAAATGGTTCCTGTCGTTGGAGCAGTTATAGGTGGATTATTTGATTTCACAACAACAAAGGTAATCGCTAGCACCGCATATAATTATTTCATTAACCCAGAAGAAACAGATATCGTTAACGATAAAAACTTGAGCGCTGAAGCTGATAAAAAATTTGAACATCAAGCAGCAGAGGAAATAGAAAAGATTGAGGACTAAAATTACTAGAGCTTGAATAGTACGCTCAGCAACACTCAAGCTCTAGTAAATCAGTCTTTTTTCTATCTCAAGATCAGCGATTTAAAAAGAACGAATAGAAAGAAATTTAAACTTAAAACATCTTATTACAATACCAAACTTTTCATTTCTTTACTGTTTTACGTGCTAAAACATACCCGACTCAACTTGCTCGCGTAATTCCGAGAGTCTTTCACCATCGTACATAAAGTAAAAAGGCCCCTGGACACTATGAGATGACTTCAGTAGCTTCATAGCTAATGCTGTTAGCGAAAAAATTTCGCCACAATACTCAACATGAGAATCATCCGTAATAACAGCAGTTTTACTAGAATCATCAGCAAAAGTTACTACATCGCCTTCACTCAAACCAACCATACTGAATCTAAAAGGAGACCTTCTTCCGGAATTTACATCAGAAACCTCTACTAAAGATTGATATTGTTTAGGAATAGGCCAGGTAGCAACACATTTATCCGCCAAGCGAACTCCTCGCTCTGAAATGTTTTCTATTACCCAATTTGATTCTTTGCAAAGTTCCCTTGTTAGAGAAAAACTTGACTCCCTATACCATTCTTGCTTTTCAGAAAAAGTTTTATTTGACATCTCAGGATTGTTATTAGTTAGAGCTAAATTGCCTAATTTATTAAGGTTGTCAGCATGCAATGCAACCTCATCTCCTAAGGCAATTTCCCATTCTTGAGTTAGCTTTTGCGGCATAATGTGCTCAATAGAGATATTCGTTGCATCATAACGCGGTAACCCTTTTGCAGAAACTGAATTTTGCTCAAGAACATACAGAAGATATTTCATCCCTTTCGCACGAAGAACTCCATATATTGGACGACTCAATAACGCTTCACGAAATTCTTCATCAGAAGGAAATGCAAAGCGTCCGCTGCCGATGGTTATTGAACGCCAGAAGGAAGCGACAGTACATTTCTCTTCTAAGTTAGCTAAACGCTGCAATACATTTCCAGCAAACTGCCCATTAATACCAGACGATCGTGTTACTTTTGCACGAAACACAAGGGTAAGACAAGCATTTATCATGTCACTCGCTTCTGACTCACTAATTTCCTCAAGATCCAATTTTTCTAAAATATACAGAAGAAGTGAGCGTGCAGAAATCGCTTCATTTAGAACCACTATAGAATACAAAGCTCGATCAATCGGTTTCATTTGATTCATATCAATATTAGAATCAAACACCAAACGACGATACAACTTTGACTTCTCGTGCATATCTTTAAGCAGCATTTCTGTAACATTAGGAGAACCAGAATACTTTTCGGTTGTACCTGCCAAAGTTGAATAATGCTCTTTGAACGCCGCATAAAGATTTTTCTCATTTATATGCTGGCGCCGACCCCGCGCAGAAAATGCATCTGAGCGTTTAGTAAAAATCAAATAATCAACGAAGAATCTAACCATATTTTTTGGCTTTACATTTTCTTCGATCTTGTACCAATAATCTTTATACAATCTAACCTGTATCTCGTAATCGAGACTCATAAGTAAGTAGTTTCTAAGCAGGTCAACATCCGTTAAATCTAAACCTGTCGAATTTAAACTCTCAAATATTTCCTGAGGGTTTTCCGACTCAACATCAAGATCAACAATGACAACCCGATCAAGTGCATTGCGCATTTCCGCAATTTGGATTTCACTAAGCCCCTCAAATCGATGATAGAAAAAAGAATAGTTAGCATATATGCTCGATTCAATCTCTTTTTCGCTTAGTTCATCCGGTCTTGTCAATTCGCTACTTTCAAGCAGCTTGTTATAAACCGCATCGTCTCGACGGTTAAGATGAAGTTTTACCCTGTGATTAGCTGCAACACCAAAACCGGTATTACGTAAAAATGTCGCATCAATGTCCTTTTTGAAATCCTGATTATCGACAAAATCGTGCATTGCTTTCATGAAAAGCGTAATGGTAGTAATCCGCTGCTGACCATCTATTACGTTACGCTCATGACTATTCATGCTTTTAGTGCAGATTGTGCCCAAGAAATGGGTATGATTATCCTGACTCTGTGCTATATACCAAATATCATCCCAAAGTTGCTTACAATTTTCTTCTGTCCAATCATAGTTTCTCTGATAAACAGGAATCATGAAGCTAACATTAGTAGCAGTAAGAAACTGAGTGATATTATTTTTGTTTACTTGCATAATTACTTGTCCCTTTCGTGCTACAAAAACTAACCTACTAATCCACTAAAACGTTCAAAAAATGCTTTCAGCTTCTCCAGAACTCGCTGCTTCATTTCAGTGTACGCATTCTGAGGAACAAAGCGTGACGGCTTCTTAGTCATTAATTCAGCAATTTCAGTGCCAACTTCTGAAACTTCACCTTCCGAAAAAGCACGATCAATAAACACTCGTGTCTTTGTTTCGTCAAGTGCCTCTTCTTCAATAATGCTTACAAGCTCACTTTCTTTAGCTTCTGCAATATAACTTTTCCAATCATCGGTAACGTTATCGCTTGAATTAATGCTATGAATGAAAGCGTCGATAAGGTCTCGCTTATTTCGCAAACTTGGTGTTGCGCCAATAGCACGTTTAATATCAGCAAGAATAACCTTGTCGTCGCAATGGGAATCGCGATATTTCTGAACCAGCATAAGAATATAGTCGATATTAATATCAACCGTTTTCATAAGCTCTATCTCAAAAACGAGATCATCGTTGATAATCTTTGGTTCAACAGGATCCTTGCGCCATTTGTCATACAAGTCAACGTATATGCTGCGATAATCCTGCTCATCGCGATCGCTCAGTGGATTATCTTCTTCAAACTCATCAAAGCATGTCAGAATATTAAGCAAACGTAGAACTTTACCAAATAATGTAATAAAGCCCTTTTCCGCCGCTTCGCCAAGTATTTCTTCTCCCAAAGGAAAACGCTGGAATAATTCACTTAAGCGCTCTTGGTATTCCGTAAAGTACTCGTGATAAGGCTTCAGCAAAACTATGCCACCGGCATTTTCATCTCCAAACAAGCTAATAGCCGAATTAACCCTATCTTCCAAGTTGCGAAAACAAATTATATTTCCAAACTTCTTAACCGAATTAAGAATTCGATTTGTTCTACTGAAGGCCTGAATCAAACCATGATCACGTAAGTCTTTATCCACCCACAAGGTGTTAAGTGTCGTTGCATCGAATCCTGTTAGAAACATATTTACTACGATAACTAAATCAACTTCGCGTTGCTTCATGCGCTGAGAAAGATCCTTATAGTAGTTCTGGAACCCTTCGCCATCGGTGCTGAAATTAGTAGAAAACATAGCATTGTAATCAGCTATCGCATCATCCAAAAACTCACGAGAAGGTCTGTCTAAGCTTTTCGTATCAAAGGATTCATCTGGCAAACCGCAGCTTTCATCAGACTCATTCGCTTGGTAACTATAAATAGTCGCAACTTTCAGCTGCTTCCCACCGCGCTCTTTCTGAATACGCTTGAAAGCTGAAAAATACACTTTTGCCATATCAATGCTGGCAACGCAGAAAAGGGAATTAAATCCTTTTACACGTTTGTCCTTTAGCTCATACGAGTACTGGCCCATTGTCTTTTGCTCGTAGTGATCAAGAATGTAGTTCACGATCATATCTACACGCTGGGCAGACTTATAAGCCCCTTCCCTATAAATGTCATATACCGATTCATCATCAATCTCATCACGCTCTTTTATAGTCTTGATGTAATCAATGCGGAAAGGCAAAACATTTTCATCACGAATAGCATCCACAATGGTATAGGTATGCAATTTATCACCGAAAGCCTGTTCCGTTGTTCGCAAATTCACCTTACCGGTAGAACCAGCATTTTGGGCAAAAATAGGTGTCCCAGTGAAACCAAATAAATGATATTTCTTAAAGTGCTTAGTAATAGCCTCATGCATATCGCCGAACTGACTACGGTGACACTCGTCAAAAATAATTACAATATGCTGGTCATATACTTCATGCTTAGGATTCTTTTTTATGAAGTACGAAAGTTTTTGAATGGTAGTAACCAAAATTCGTTTTGAAGGGTCTCCTAAATGAGCCGAAAGCACACGAGTAGTATCACTGCCATCGACCGCACCTTCTTCAAAGCTATTGTATTCGCGCATGGTTTGGTAGTCTAAATCTTTACGGTCTACCACAAATAAAACTTTATCAACGCCTTCCATGTCACTAGCCAAACGTGCCGTTTTGAAACTAGTAAGCGTCTTGCCAGATCCCGTGGTATGCCAGACGTAACCACCCGCTTTAATAGTGCCCAACATCTTTTTATTATTTTCAGAAATTAAAATTCGATTCAGAATAGCTTCCGTTGCAACAATCTGATACGGACGCATCACTAAAAGCAATTCTTCTTCAGTAAACACGCAATATTTAGAAAGAATGTTCAACAATGAATGTTTTGCGAAGAAGGTCGAAGTGAACGGAACCAAATCTCTAATGGGCTTATTATTTGCCGCCGCCCACCACATAGTGAATTCAAAGCTATTAGAGGTTTTCTTACGCGAGCCCTTAGATGAATTTCCCATCTCGTTTATATGGCCCATTCGCGTGGTATTGGAATAATACTTTGTGTTAGTACCATTCGAAATTACAAATATCTGCACATATTCAAAGAGCCCACAACCGCTCCAAAAACTGTCACGCTGATAACGCTCTATCTGGTCAAACGCTTCCTTAATCGCTACACCACGTCGTTTTAGTTCAATATGAACTAAAGGTAAACCATTAACCAAAATAGTAACGTCGTAACGATTTTCGTGCACACCTTGAACCGTATATTGATTCATTGCTTGAAGACGATTATTGTGAATGTTTGTTTTATCTATAAGCCAAATATTTTTACTACTGCCATCATCGCGTTTTAGTACTTGAATATAGTCCTCTTGGATACGACGCGTTTTTTCAATGATGCCATCGTTATCACTTGCAATTGAAGACTTAAAGAATCGTTTCCATTCAGAATCACTAAATTGAATGTCGTTTAGCTGCTCTAATTGATAGCGAAGGTTTGCAATAAGAGACTCTTCGCTTTCAACCTGGATGTATTCATAGGCTTGGCGTTGCAACTGTTTAATGAAGGCGTTCTCTAATTCTACCTCAGATTGATACGCTTCAGAATTTCGTTCATTTTTAGGCACCGCAGATGCAACCGTAGACTGGCCGCCGGAAGCCATAATTTTAAAATCGAGCGCTGCAGGAATATCGTTTTCTTCAGTAGGTGTAACAACTTGTTCTGGAGCATCTACCAAAACATATCCAAACCCTGAAGATTCATTCTCTGCAGAGCCATCGATTTTGTTTCCAGTCATTAGTTTTCCTTTTTCTTAAAGGTCAAGAGCTTATCACGATAATACTCGTATTGCTTGCGTCGTGCTTCAATTTCAGCTGGTAAACCCTGAGAAATATCATTTACAAGTGCATCAAACTTGCCAAGAATATCGACGACGCGCTGTTGCTCTTCAAGTGGAGGAAGAGGAAAAGTATATTTAAGAATAGCTTTTTTGTTTCCTCGAGGCATTTTACCTCCTCGTGAGTTCTGCACATTGTAATTTACGAACAAATCCGAAGTCAAAACGTGAAACAAATACTTTGAACTTAGCGTGCTAAGATCATTAGCGCGAATAACAAGAACATCGCCATTGGTTCCTCCTGAACAATTCGCAAGCCACATCTTTTTGAGATACGGACGAATATTACCTAGCAGAATATCCCCATTAGAGAACTTACTGAGCTTTCCTTCAGCAATTACTTCCTGCTCGCTGTTAATCCCCTTAAAATCCTGCAAAAGCTCATTAACGCCTATATATAAACCAGCCGAAACTTGCGTAAATAATTCTTTTTCATTCACATAATGAGCAACCTCTCCCAACCTTACCCATCTAATTTGCTCTGAATAGTATGTCTCAGAATTTGAGAATGTTAAAAGCTTATCGCGATAGTAAGCATACTGCGCCTTGCGCCGCTCCAGCTCCGCCTCCAGTTCCGCCTCCAGTTCCGCCTCCAGTTCCGCGAAGGAGTCTAGCACTCGTACAATTTCTTGCTGTACTCCCATTGGTGGAACAGGAATTTTTAGCGATTCAACATCCGAAGGCTTTACGTGCGGAACACCACTTCCTTTTTTTAGTCCATAAATATAATGTTGTTTATTCGATAAGTAGTAATACAAAAACTTAGAATTCAACTCTTCTTTTGATTCTGGTTCAATAGAAAAAGAGTCTCCAACCCATATAGGTTGCTCCCAGTACATCAAGTGCCCTGCATAAGCACCCGAACCAGCAACCGTAATTGTCTCGCCCTTCCGATTAAATTTATCAATATAATAAGAAGGCACTCTGCCACCAGAAACTACAGGATATTCGCCTTCCCGAGTTTCTTTTCGTGTTATAACTTTGCCACGTTTTAAAAGGCAACATCCACCTAAGGTTTTATATTCCACCCCATCAGGGCAAAGCTCTTGAATCAGATCGTCAATCTTGCTCATTATCGCCTCGCTTCATGGTGAGGAAGTTCATTACTAATGCAATCATCGCTGCTTTTTCCTCTGGTTTCGATTCGGCAATCATCACCGTAATAGCAACCAAAGTACTATCCTGAATTACCTTTTCACCCTCATAAAAAAGTGCATTGTTTCTATCCATAAAATAAAGAAACATGGTTGCCGCAATACGTTTGTTGCCATCTAAAAACGAATGATTTTTAACTACCAGGTATAACAGATTTGCAGCCTTTTCTTCCAGTGAAGGATATATTTCCTCCCCTGCAAAGCTCTGGTAAATATTGCCTATTGTTCCCTTAAACGAATCGTCTTTTTCAATGCCAAACAGGTCGCTATCGTGAGAAAACTTCATCTCATCAATAACCACACGACACTCTTCATAAGAAAGAACATACGTCGCTTTCCTGCCACTAGGAATCGATAGCCGCTGATGATCGTAATCATCAAGCAAATCAAGTGCCGGCATGTAGCTTTGTACGATATCAAGAATTTGGCGCGATTCTAAGCTTTCGGAAATGCGCGCCATAACTTGGACCGTTTTACCTAATTGTTCAAGGCGCTGGCTATTAATCGCTGAGCCTTCAACAATATACCTTTTCAGCACATCGGTAGCCCAACGACGAAAATGTGTTGCTTGTTTTGAATTAACTCGATATCCAACTGATAAAACAGCATCTAAATTGTATATTTTTATTTGTCTTCTAACGACACGCTTCCCCTCTTGCTGAACTTGTTCCATTTTGGAACAAGTTGAAGCCCGTTCTAGCTCGCCTTCCTTGTAGATATTATTAAGATGACGTGTGATAGCCTGACTGTTTACACCAAAAAGTGCAGCTATCTGACTTTGTGAAAGCCAAATCGTATCTTTATCAAGACGAACATTTAAATGCACCGATCCGTCAGGGGAATTGTAAAGCTCAATAGCATCCATCAAATTTCACCCTCTAAATCAGCCACGATGGCATCAATTTTCTCGCGCAATTCCTGTTCGCGAGCAACAATCTGCTCTATTTCGGCATTAAGTTCGTGAATGTCAATTTTTTCACGCAGATCTTCTTTTTCAACATAACTAGAAACCGACAAGTTAACATCGTTTTCGATAATGTCATCGTTAAAAACTAACTTACTGAAGTGTTCTACCTCTTCACGCCGTTCTAGTACACCAAGGATCTTTTTAATATGCTCTTCCTTGAAAGTATTCTTAGTTCCTTCGCGTACAAATTCTTCTGAAGCATCAATAAACAACACATCGTTGGTCACTTTAGACTTACGCAGTACAATGATGCAGGTAGCAATGGACGTACCGAAGAACATTTCTTTTGGAAGCTGAATGATGGCTTCGATAAAGTTATTTGATACCAAGTACTTGCGAATCTTCCCTTCAGCGCCACCGCG
>UMJO01053848.1_pt1 | contig 17896 bp, 20 predicted proteins | sample 1966081 | NCBI WGS metagenome assembly UMJO01 (sample SAMEA4836152, study PRJEB28245) | human gut metagenome | biome: gut microbiome; material: fecal sample | place: Denmark | collected 2008 | reverse complement strand
TATCCTCTATTTCCAGCTACTCTACAATAAGTAATATTGAAGAGTAGCTTAAATTTATTTTTTTATTAAATTTTTCTTGAATTTAATAATTTATATGATATAATGAGAACAGAGTTTCGAAAGATAAGGAGATTGAGATGAGAATTTTAGGGATAGATCCAGGATTTGCGATAACGGGGTATAGTATAATTGATTATGTAGGAAATAAATTTAATTTAGAAACTTCTGGGGCAATTTTAACTGAGGCAAAGACATCTTTTCCGTTAAGATTGGAGAAAATAAATCAAGAATTAGATGATATTATAAAGACTTATAATCCGGAGGCTATGGCAATAGAGGAATTGTTTTTTAACAACAATGCTAAAACAGCTATAAATGTTGCACAGGCAAGAGGCGTAATTTTAATGACTGCTAGGTTAAATAAATTAAATATTTATGAATATACACCGCTTCAAGTTAAACAAGCTGTTACAGGATATGGAAGAGCAGATAAAATGCAAGTACAAAGAATGGTAAAAATGATTTTAAATGAAGAGAAGCTTCCTAAATTAGATGATATAACAGATAGTATGGCAATGGCTATATGTCATGCTCATTCTTGTAAATTTGCTCAAAAGTTATAATAAATTGTAATTTTATAATGGCAAAATAAGAATAATGATGAGAAATAATGAAATAGTAATAAAACAATAATAAAAAGTATATATAATTAATAAATAGTGAATTTTATAATATAGTTATTAAAATTTTGCGTTTTGAAAGGATAATTGTAAAATGGTAACAATAGAAAATTTAGAGAAAGAATTAAATAGCAATAATTTAAGAAGCTTATATTTGTTGTATGGTGAAGAACTATTTTTACTAGAAAATAGCTTGAAGAAAATAAGAAATATTTTTGGGGAATGTATAAAAGGTATTAATTATATTAATATAGATGATACAAATATATCAGAATTAATAAGTGATATAGAAACACCAGCATTTGGATATGAAAAGAAATTATTAATTGTTAGAAATTCAGGAATATTAAAAAAAGAGGGAAAAAGAAAAAATGCTGAATTATCAAATTTGAGAGAGAAAATTTCAAGTTATATAAAAGAGAATATCGATATTATAAATGATAGTGTAGTATTAGTTATAATAGAAGAAGATATTGATAATAAACAAGAATTATATAAAATATTTGATAAGTTTGGAGTAGTATGTAATTTTGAATATCAAAAGCCAATACAAATACAAAAAAGGTTAAAAGCAATATGTAATGCATATCATGTAGATATTGATGATAGTTCTTTAAAATATTTTATTGAGGTATGTGGTACAAATATGCAAGAACTCATAAATGAAATAAGGAAACTTATTGAATATGCAGGAAACGGTGGGAAAATTGAGAAAATAGATATAGATAAATTATGTATAAAAAAATTAGAAACTATAATTTTTGACTTAACAGATAATTTAGGAAAAAAAGAAACACAAAAAGCATTGCAAGTATTAAAAAATTTGATTGCTAATAAAGAACCAATACAAAAAATTTTAATAACTTTATATAATCATTTTAAAAAATTATATATAACAAAATTAGCAGTAAAAGAAAATAAGGATTTGATAAGCAGTTTGAATTTAAAGCCAAATCAAACATTTCTAGTAAATAAATATAAAACACAAGCAAATTATTTTTCAAATAAAGAATTAAGTAAAATATTACAAGGACTAAGAGATTTAGATTATAATTCTAAAAATGGATTAATAGATTTACAAGTAGGATTAGAAGCTATACTTTGTACTTATTGTAGTTAAATATTAGATATTATAAAATTTTATAACATAAATTTAAGGAAATTAGATATTAAAATTATTAAGAGAAGAATACATTAAGAAATCAAAAATTAGTAAGAAAAAAATTACATAGTCACTTTTCTTGGAGGAAAGAATATGAATGAGAATGAAGAAAAAATTGTTAATAAAATAATTAATGAACTAAAAGAAATGGAATTAACGAAAAAAATTTCATTAGAGAAGAAAGCATATTATGTATATAGAAGACTAGGAGAATTTTTCAATTATAACGAATCATATATGTTAGCTGACAATCAAAATAAAGAAGAATATGAAGCAAAAAAAGAGATGTACTATAAAGGAACTGATGAAAAAGGAACAGCAATATGTGTTGACATGAATAAAACTTGTGTAGAAGCATTGAAAAAGTTAGGAATAGAAGCACATTTATCATATACTGCAAATATAAATCCAATGATTCTTGAATATTGTGATCCACTATCACATATAGATGGATGTTTTAAAATAAATGGTAAATGGTATTATTTTAATTTAACAGGTGATATTATGCATATACAAACAGGAATGAAAACAAGAAATTTTGCTATCTCACAAGAAAGAATAAAACAGAAATTCTATAATAAGCAACCTGAATATAATAAATTATATCACTTATATAGAATGAATAGAGAAAATGAAAATACAGAATTTTCAGAAATACCACAAGAAGAATTAACAAAATGGGATAATGAATTTGGCTTTACATATAAAGGTTTATATACGAATGATATTATAGAAATGTTAAAAACTGAAACAGAGGATAAAGAATTTATAAAGGAGTTTTTTGGAACTGATAAAGAAGATGAAATAGTACAAAAAAAATTTGAATTTATTATGGATAAAATAGGAATTATTAGAAATAATATGAAAATTGGTAATGTAGAAGCAAGAGAATATTATAATAAATTAGCAAATAATATTTTTTCAAAAAACGAAATGCAAAAATATTTAAGATTATGTGAAAGTTTTATTGAAAAAGATGGAGAACGAAAATTTAGAAATGTAGCAGTTATAAAAAAGCAAGATAAAAATATTTATTATTTATATAATCCAGAAATAATGACATATGAGAAAACGGATATTAGAAAAATAATAAAATCAGATTTAAAATTTCATAATATACCAAAGCAAAGAATAGATCCAATATCTGAATTTGTAAATAATATAGAAAATGAAAATAAAAAAGAAGAATTACAAAAATAAAAATGAATAATATATACCAAAATTGCTAAAAATATATTTAATTAAAATATTTTAGTAGGTGGTAATATGAAATTAAAAAATACAAGGAAATTTTGGTATGGATTAAGTATTTTATTAATAGTTTTATTTTTTAGTATAATTATATTTTTCAAATATAGTGAAGTGCAAGCCTTATCTAAATACGGTTCAAGAGGAAATGAAGTTACACAAATTCAAACAAAATTAAAAAGATGGGGATATTATAAAGGAAATGTAGATGGGATATATGGAAGCCAAACACAAGAAGCAGTAAGGTATTTCCAAAGAAAAAATGGGTTAAAAGTAGATGGGATAGCTGGAAAAAATACACTAAAAGCAATGGGAATATATAGTTCTTCATCATCGAGTTCATCATCAAGCAATTCAAGTAATGTAAATTTACTTGCTAGATTAATTTATGGAGAAGCGCGAGGAGAACCATATACTGGGCAAGTTGCAGTAGGTGCAGTTGTAATGAATAGAGTAAGAAATAGTTCATTTCCTAATAGTATTTCAGGAGTAATATATCAATCAGGAGCTTTTGATGCTGTTAGAGATGGACAAATAAACTTAACACCAGATTCAACAGCAAAAAAAGCAGCACAAGATGCGATAAATGGTTGGGACCCAAGTTATGGAGCAATATATTATTTTAACCCATCAACAGCAACTAATAAATGGATATGGTCTAGACCAATGACAATAACAATAGGAAGACATAGATTTTGTAAATAATAATTAATATAAAAGCTTTTAATTTATTTATAATTAATATGAATTATGAGATATAAGAAAATAGACAAAATTATTATTTTTACTATAATTTTTATTGCTATAAAAAGTTAGTTATTGTTTAGAATATATATAAGATTTTTATCTATATAGCTAGAATAAAAATGAATAAAAAAATAAACATTATAAAATTTTTTAATTAACTAAAAGGGGAGATAAAGTATTTTAAGAACTGGAAATTAATAATCTCTCCTTTGTATATTTAAAAAGACAAAATATGCAAAACATCTACGAAAGGAAAAGTAATAATAATGGTAGATTTAAACAAAGATGTAAAATATATAAAAGGTGTTGGGCCTAATAGAGTTAAATTATTAAATAAACTAAATATTTTCACATTAAAAGATTTAATTACATATTATCCTAGAACTTATGAAAATAGAGGAATTGCAAAAAATATAATAGAATGTATAGATGGCGAAGAAACATTAATATGTGGTATAGCATGTGGACGAGTTTCTGAAATAAGATTAAAAGGAAAAACTATGCAAAAGTTAATAATAAGAGATGAAACAGGAACAGCAACTATTACATGGTTTAATCAAAGCTATTTAAAGAATATGTTTGAGGTTGGAAAGGAATATAGATTTTACGGAAAAATTAGTAATATGTTTGGGAAAGTATCAATGACATCTCCGGTATTTGACAAACAAGGGGAAAGTAAAAATACTGGAAAAATAATTCCAATATACCCTTTAACATATAATTTATCACAAAATACTATAAGAAAAATAATACAAAATGGTTTAGAGGAAATAAATGGTGATTTAAAAGAAGTATTGCCAGATTACATATTAAAAGAATTTAATTTACAAGAAATTAATAAAGCGACACTAAACATACATTTTCCAAAGGAATTTAATGATTTTGAACTTGCAAGAAATAGGTTTATTTTTGAAGAATTATTATCAGTACAATTAGCATTGTTAGAATTGAAAAATGGTTACCAAAATGAAGAAATAGGTATTGAATTCAGTAAAGAGGCAAAAATGTCAGATATAATAAATAAATTGCCATTTAAATTAACAAATGCACAAAGAAGAGTATTAGAAGAAATAGATAATGATATGGAATCAACTAAACCAATGAACAGGCTTTTACAAGGAGATGTTGGTTCAGGTAAAACAGTTATTTCAATGTGTGCAGCATATAAAGCAGTAAAATGTGGTTATCAAGCAGCAATAATGGCTCCAACAGCGATTTTAGCAACACAACATTTAGAAAATTTTAAAAAAATATTTGACGAACTAGGAATTAGATGCGAATTATTAATTTCAGCAATGACAAAAAAGAATAAAACAGAATTATTACAAAGGCTAGAAAATGGCGAAATAGATATATTAATAGGAACACATGCATTATTACAAGAAAATGTAATCTTTAAAAAATTAGGACTAGTTGTAACAGACGAGCAACATAGATTTGGAGTTAAGCAGAGAACAACAATTGTAGAAAAAGGTCAAAATCCAGATGTGTTAGTTATGACAGCAACACCAATACCTCGTACATTAGCACTAATATTATATGGGGACTTAGATATTTCGATAATTGACGAATTACCACCAAATAGAAAAAAAATAGATACATTTGCAGTACCTAAAACAATGGAAGAAAGAGTCAATAACTTTATAAAAAAACAAATAGACGAAGGACGACAAGCATATATTGTGTGTCCATTAGTAGAAGAGAATGAAGAGTCAGATTTAAAATCAGTGGAAAAACTTTATGAAAAAAGTAAAACAGAAACTTTTCCAGAATATAAAGTTGAATATATACATGGAAAAATGAAGGCAAAAGATAAAGATATAATAATGGAAAAGTTTAAAAATAAAGAAATAGATATATTAATATCGACAACGGTTATTGAAGTAGGAGTAGATGTTCCTAATAGTAATATAATGGTAATAGAAGATGCACAAAGGTTTGGATTAGCACAATTACATCAGTTAAGAGGAAGAGTAGGAAGAGGAGAATATAAGTCATATTGTATTTTGAAATATGAAGGAAAAAGTGAAACAATAAGAAAAAGAATGAAAGTTATGTGTGACACAAACGATGGATTTATTATTTCTGAAAAAGACTTAGAATTAAGAGGTGCCGGAGACTTTTTCGGAACAATGCAACATGGGATACCAGAATTTAAAATAGCAAATTTATTTGAAGATATGCAAACACTAAAAATAGTTCAAAACTTAGCAATGAAAATCATTTTAGATGATCCAAAATTAGAAAAAGAAGAAAATAAATTATTAAGAGAATTGATAAGAGATAAATTTGTTAAAAGAATAGAAATTTGATAAAAAAAATAATCATTTTGTATATTAAAACTATTGATATATATAAAAGACGATGTAAAATAATGTAAATAGTTGAATGCTTATGTAAAATATGCTAAAATATAAATATGTCAACAAAGACAATTTGGTAACAATTAAAAATTAATATTTTAAATTGCAAAGGAGAAAAAAATGGAAAAACTTCGGATGTTAGGAATTAAAATGTGTATGCCTGGAACTTTAATAATGAATCAACTATTAAAAGGAGAAATAACAACAGAAAAACTTTCTGAGGACGAAATAGACTTAGTATTAGATGCTTGGGAAACTAGAAATTTTGTCCCTGGAAATTTAGTTTCAAATTATCCTTATAAAGTTGATAAAGTTAAACCAGTAATTTCAAAAAAAGAGGTTTTAGAAGGAATTTATTCAGAAGAAGACTACAAAAGAAATTATGTAGAACAAATTGAAAAATATTTACAGGTAACAATATTTTAATTTTGAAACAGTCAAGAGAGAAATTATCTCTCTTGACATTTTTTTTATAAAATAGTATTATATATGAGAAAAATAATAAAGTTATATAAAAGCAACAATAGATTATTTTTTGATTACTTTTTTAATATAAAAATTATTTTATACATACAATGATATAATATTGTATAGTTAAAATCAAAAAAGCTAATTTTTATATAATGAAAATAAGGATGTTGATTAATTATGTTTCAAATTATACTAAAATTGATAGGAATTACAATAGTATTGTTAGGAGTAATATTAATATATGATGCACGTATAATAACTAAAAAATTTTTTGGATTTGGAGATCAAAATGAGGGTTCTTGTGGTTTGAAAATTTTAGGTTTTATAATATCAATAATAGGTGCGACTATTGTATATTTTTCTTTATAAAATTTTATAAAAGTATTGACAAGAAAAATATATTTTGTTATTATAGTAATTGTCAGTTAAATATATGCGGATGTGGCGGAACTGGTAGACGCGCTGGTCTTAGGAACCAGTGTCAACGACGTGGGGGTTCGAGTCCCTTCATCCGCACCACAGTAAGGTTTTCAAGCTTTACGAGAAATCGTATTGTTAGAAAATTTTATTTTTTTCTAACAGATTTTATAAAATTTTCTAACACTTTTGGAAATTGGTTGTTGTTAAACTTGAGCGGTTGCAACAACTTTTTTCATATTTTTGAATTGATTAGAATTATCAATATCTTCATAAATATTATTCAAAGTATTTTCTTTTAGGTCGTAAAGTTCATTTTCATTATAATTATTCAAAATGTACTGAAATTTATCCACTAATACTTGTGCAGAAACTTCTTTATTTGTTTCATCTAAATGAGTATAAATCATAGTAGTTTGAATATTAGAATGGCCAAGCCATATTTGAATATCTTTAATTGGAACTTTATTTTGCACCAATAAAGTAGCACAAGAATGTCTTAAATCATGTAAACGAATTCGTTTTAATTCATTATCTTCTAATAATTTTGAAAATGTATGACTTAAATATCCTGGTTTCATAAGTTCTCCATTTGGCATTAGACAGACATAGTCTTTATATTTAGTACAATAAGTATTGCCAAATATTTTTCTATATTCTGCATACATTGTTTTATATTCTTTTAGTAAATCTTCTATAAAATCGAATAATGGCAAAGTTCTATAAGATGACTGTGACTTTGTTTTATCTTTTATTACAAACTGAGTTTTACCATTAATTTTAAATCTTTGAACTGTATGTTTAATTGTAATTGTTTTTCCTATAAAATCAATACAATCCCATTTTAATCCTAGAACTTCTTCACGTCTTAATCCATAAACTGCTGCAATAATAACTTCTAAGCGAATAGTAGTGTTTTCTGTAACTTCAAACAAATGCAGTAATTCTTCATGTTTATAGAAATTACCAATATAGTGGTCTGATTTAATAGACTTTAAGTTATTAATGAAATTGTATTCAAATAGTTCTTGTTCAACTGCTCTAGTAAATATACAAGATAGAATAGACCTATGATGCTTTACAGTATTAGGTTTTAATCCTTCACTAAAGAGATATTCAATATAGTTATAAATATCAGCTAATGTAACATCTTTTAAAAGTAATTCTTCATTTTCAAAATATGGAATCATTCTGCCATTGACATGGTCATAATAACCTTTATATGTACTTTTAGCAACTTGATTTTGAATAGAATTAAGCCATTCTTTAATATAGTCACTAAATAACATATCACGATAATGTCCCATTTTTTTCATCCTTTGTTCTCGTGGATCATCTGATAATTTATTAACTAAATCTGTAATAATCCTTTTAATTAAATGAGTATTAGGATTCTCTTTAATAATATTCATTAAAGAATGTATCATTTCTTCTTTGGATATGTTATACCAAGCAGATAAACATTTGGTAATTATTAATTCTTCTTTACTTGATAGTGGTTGATTATTTAATCTAAGTTGTTCTGTTTTGTTATTTGCATCACTTGGAGATAATAAAGATAGTCCAAGAGTTTTATTTTGATTTTGTTCTTTTAATAATTGTTCAGCTGTTTTCTTGTTGTCTATATATGAATCTTTATTATAAATCATACGAATATCTGAAAGTAACTTTTCAGCTTTAATTTGATTTACCTTTTTGCCATCAGCTATAACTGTAGTTGGTATCCATTTTTGATTTCTTTTATTATTTGGATATACATTTAAGACAACATAATAAACTAGCCCTTTTATTTGTAAGCTACCTGTTACCAATGTTCCTCCTTCCTGTATAACAGTTTACTTACCTATAGCTTTTTTATTATATCATAAGTTTTGTTTTATGATAACCTTTCTAAATTTTTATGTAACATTAATTATAGGTCAATTTGTTCATCCAATAAGTATTGAATAATGCAGGATTTTGGAATTTTATATTCTCTGCCTATTTTCATAGATTTAATTTTTCCTTGTTTTAATAATTTATAGGCAAGAGTAACACCAATACCACCAAGCATTTTTCTCATTTGTTCAATATTTACAATGTCTGGATAGTTAGTAAACATTATACTGTAGTTTTCCTTTACATTTTCACTCATTTTTTTCACCTCCAATTTGTTTGAAATAAAAAAATAGACTTAAACAATGTAAGTCATAATAATATTAGTATTTAATTATTTTAGGCATATCATTTGAATAAGCCACATTATCTTTTAGTTCAAATCTTTTCTTTTTATTATTATAATTATAAGAGCTTGAACAATTTTTTCTTAAAGCAACTTTAGATATGGAACTAAAATAAGAAAGTTCTATTGAAGCTTGCCTATGTAATGTATCCATAATTGCTTTTTCTTCCATTTGTTTTTTATTTCTTTTAGTCCTCATAATTTCTTTTGTTTGTTCATTGTGTTTTTTATGATTTTTTTCTTTTCTGTTAAACTTTTCTTGCTGATAAAGGGAGGATTTAGATAGAATACGGCTAATCTGACTAATAGATAAATTTACTTTTGTACTAATTTCTGATACAGTTAATTTGCCTTTAAAATACAAGTTATAGATTAATTCATTTCGTTCTAAATCCATTTTTCTCAATAATCATCAACTCCTAAAGTTATAATGCAAAAATTTGCTAACATTTTTCAAACATAAAAAACTTTATATAAAGACTTGAAAAAAGTGTTTATATAATGTATACTAATATTGACAATAAACAATAAGTAATAATATTGTCTATTGACAATTTAATTTATAGCATATTATTGTCATAAATGTCAATAGTTTTTATCAAAAAATAAAAGTTTTTTGGAGGAGAGATGGAAAAAAATAATAAGATAGAATTATACATGAATGAAAAACTAAAAGAAGAACAAATAAAAGTGCCTATGTTGGACTATGAAATAAATGATAAAGGAAATTATCAATATGCTACAAAGATATATGAGCAACCTAATAAAATAGGAAGTATAGTTTTAGATTTTATACAAAAAGACTTAAAAGAAATGTCTTATTTCATTTTTAGATTTTATGGATTTCAGACATTATTAACAGAAAATGAGAGACAGGAAATATTATCTATAAATCCAAATGAATTGAAAAAATTAGACAATAAAATGGAAAAACTATATAGTAAGTATCAAAAAGAATTTGAAGGCTTTAAAAGCCAAATAATCGATATTTTAGAGTATTGTTTGTTTAATGAGAAAAAAGAACTAAAAGATTTGAGTCCATTGGAAAAAATGTATATATTTATAAACACAAATAATGTAGAAAAATATTCAATTCTAAAATATAATGAATTTAATAAAGTTATAAAAAGAAATAAAGATATATCTAAAATAACAGAAACGGAGTTAATACGAATTATAAAGAATAAAGATAATAATAGATATGGTATTCAAGAAATTTATGAAATAGATAATTTTTATAACTTATTATTTTTAGAATTATATTTTATTTTACATGAAAAAACATATCTTAAAAAATGTAAGAATTGTGGCAAATATTTTTTAACTATTAATTCGGCAGTAATCTATTGTGATAATATATTTGAGGGTAATAAAACTTGTAGAGAAATTGGAGCAAGTAAGGTGTTTTCTAAAAATTTAGAAAGAGATGAGGCATATAATTTATATAGGAAAGTTTATAAGAAAAAACAAGCATTAGCAAAATCTAAGGGTGGAAGTTTTGAAGTAGAGTATAATTTATTTAAGAATCAAGGAAAGGATAAGAAAAATGCTTATAAGTTAAAAGAGATTACAAAAGAAGATTTTATAAAGTGGATACAAAAAAATAAGTGAGAAAGTATCAAAAAAGTTGTGTGAATTTAATAGTGCTTAAGAAAGTTGTTTCTTAGGCTAATTATTTTGTGATATCAAAACAATTTTTATAAAATTTAATTAATTTTTTCTCTTGAAAAAATACTATTTAAAAATATAAAAAAACTTCCCCAAAAAAATTGTGGGAAGAAGGATAAATCCTTTTTGTGATTATGGCTTACTCGAGCGTACAATAAGGTGCAGTATCTTTCCACCAGTTACCATTGGACTTCAACATAGTGACTTCCTCATAAATACCGGTCGTACTGGTATGTTTGTTTCTTAAAGAGCCTTTGGCATAATACCAACCTTCAGGATAAACAAGATCTTTGGGCTCAATATCAGTAACGATAACCGTCCCCATTGGTCCATGTTCCTTCAGCTGAACATCATGTCCATTAAGCATCTTGAAAACCTTTGTTACAATTGCTTTGCTCATGTCACACATTTTAACTGTTGTTGCCATACTTTTTTCCTCCTTGCGTAATTACGCATAATAATATTGTTTATATCTACTGATGAAACGGAGTAAAAACGGTTCATCACATATAAGTATAGCATATTTTATATAAAATTGCAAATTGCATTTACAACTAAAAAATAAATAATGTATATATTTTTATTTTTTGTTATGATATAATGTAAAAAAATATATATAAATTATGAAATAAAATAATTAGAATGGAGCAAATGATGGATACAAAAGAACTTGAAGATACATTTGCTAAATACAATATAGATGCTAAAGGACAAGAAATTTTCAAGCAAATGTATGATATGAATAGTGATTTATTAAAAACTATCAATTTTGAAATTTTAAGTGAAAAATTTATATCCAAACTTACTTTTGAGGAACTTTCAAGAATAGTATGTGATAAGAAATTTCAAGAAACTTTGATAAATTTAGATGATAAGCAATATGCACTATTTTTTCAGTTAAAGGAGACTTTTCTAACAAAAGATAATTGGATTACAGGAAGTAACAGGATTATAAAAGCTTTGAGTAATCCTGAATTTAATCAATTATCAGAAACTGTTTTAAAAAATACTAATACTGATATATTAAAAAGTTACTTTAATATTATTAATCAGGAGCAAAATTATTTTGGAATTGAAAGTATTGAACAACTTGAAAATTATGAACAAATAAGGAATGATGTATGTAGTTCAATTTTAAACAATCCAGAAAACATAGAAGGTTTAACAGAACATATAGAGTCTTTATCTTCATTAGATAGAGTAAAATTTGCAACAATAGAAAAGAATTTTGGAATCAGTCTTAATCAAGCGAAATTATTATGCCAAAAATATGGATTTAATATAGAAAACTCACAAGAAATAATTGGAAATGAAAAAATACATACATTACTTAAAAATTTGACACAAATAATTTCTTCAGATAACATAGAACAGATTGAAAATCTAGAATTAGATAATATTTGTATAGAAAATTTTAATAATATTGACACAGAAATTAGAGATAACTTGGCTCAAATGTATAACGACACATTTTACAAGCCAAATGAAAAGGACATTATAGAAGTAAAAGAAATAGATGGAAAAAAAGTGCCTATATACAATGCAGGAACTAACTTTTATATGTGTAGCCATGTTGTTGGAGCATTTTCTTCTGGAAAAAAAGACGAGCAATCTTATCAAGAATCGTGGAATATTCCAAAGAGGACAAATCATGTTTTCTGTACTAGAATGATATCAAATGAAAGTTTAGAACTTGCAAAAGAAGAACAGATTTGCTATGGTTTTACTGATTTTGATAATTCAGCATTAGTTGCATCAGCACCTTGGGATATGGCCTCTATGGATTTGAATAAACAATTTGATACTGTTGGAACTATGGATGCAGAAAGAACTATGTCAGCATGTGAAGGATCTAGTAGTAGATTTTTAACACCTATGGAACAAATAAATAATACAAGAACAGATGGTAATGAAACTAATTGGGATAGATTTAATAGCAATGGAGAAAAAAAACAGCCTTCATACATTATATGTATTGCAGATAGTATGTCAAATGCTGATTATAAAAATAGTCCAAATTATCAAGAATCTTTAGCTGTTGCTTCACAATATGGAATTCCATTAGTTATGATAGATAGAGAAAAAGTTATTGAAAATGAACATAATGAAATCGAAAAAATGTTACAAGAATTTGAAAAAACTCAAAATCCAACTTTAATTAATAGAATAATTCAAAGATTTGAGAATAATAGAACAACTGGATATCATCAAAAATGTGAAGAAAAATACAAAAATGAATTTCCTTTAAGAAACAGTGCTGAATATTTATCTTTAGAAAGTTTAGTTACAAAATTAACAGATATTTCAAAAGAAAATGAAAACAATACTCGGTTTATATCAGCAAATAATTGATGAACTGTTACTTCAAGCTATTAGAAGTAATAATGATGAGAAAGACTTTTGCGACATTGTATATCAGGTTGCAGATTTGGATGCTTCCTTATCTGTAGATGTTGATAAAATTTTAACAATGAATTTAGGAATAACTCAAAAAGATAGAAAACCACAATTAAGTTCTCAATATTATATGAAATCTTTTTATTATAAGAGAGAAGGTATAGTTGAGAAACCAAAAACTGAAAAAAAGGAAAAATTTGATGAAAGTACGTTAAATTCTAATTTATATGAATTATCTAATGAAACAACAATATCAGGTTTTAACGAAATGAGTCAAAGTATAAGAGAAGCACGAAAGTTAAATAAGCAAGCACAAACAATAGAAGAAAATAAATGGGGAAAAGAAGACGAAGGATGGGGTGTTGATGATGATTGGTAATAATATTAGCTATATTAAAGCATATACTGAAGTTAATTGCTTATTAGAATATTTGCCACAATCATATATTGATAAATTGCCCCAAAAATTAATAGAATTAATAAAAAAGCAAGCGGATAAGCAATATTATATAAGTATTGATACAAATAAAAGCTTATTGGAACAAGATTTTTCCAAAAAAACAAAAGACTTAATTGCTGTTATAAAATATAACTATTGGTCTACTGATGAAGAAAGGCAGCAACTAAAAAAGATATTTTATGAGAATGAAAATAAATATCAGAAAGAACTATTAGAAAAATATAATCCTAATGATATTTTCAAAAAGAAAGAGTATAAAACAGATATAACAGAAAATATAGAGACTAACTTACAAATGGTAGAATATAAAGAGAATATATTCATAAGACTTTTTAATAAAATTAAGAATATATTTAGAAGAAATAAAGGAAGTATCTAAATGAACAAAACATTTTTTAGAAGATGAACGGAGTTAGTATTGATGACAATTAAAATTGTATATGCAAAAAAATTAAGGCGAGGATAAATTCCTCGCCATTTTCAGTACTGCCTTTTGAATCTTTAGTTTTCTGGAGCTCCGCATTTTCCATCAAGTAATCTAATGCGCCATAATACATTTTTTGCTTTGTTAACCTGATTTCGAATATCCATACTCATTGCTCTGCAATTCCAGAAAGTAGTATTGTGTTTGCTATTCCGAGCCTTATTTTTCAGCATTGGTTCAAGTCTCCTAGCAATAAAATTCAAAAATGTTGCTTCAGTTCTGAACTCATGCTTATCGGGTGCAACTGCTTCCAAAAAATTGAGTACTTCATTTGCATCTTCTCCAAAAATCTGATTCGCAAAAATATTTTTGTCTGTTACTTTCATAAAGTGTCCTCCTTAAAATTGTACTGAACAGTAGTTAAATTTATTATAATTATAGCATATTTAAAACGATAAGTCGAATTTATGTAACCTTAACAATGCAGTTAGGAAATATTTTTTGACGAAATTGCAAAAAAATGGTATAATGGAAGTGTATGGAGGTGTTGTTGATATGGATATAAAATCATGGGCTAACCATATAATTGAAATATATAATAAAACTGAAACAGCAGATGTATATAATAGAAGAAGTAATAATGAATCTAAAAACATAAAAACTGTTTTGAAAGCAATTAATAGTCAAAACTTTAAACTTAATATTAATCAAAACAAAACTGATTTTGTCCACTTATTAAAAGCAGCTGATAGTATTTCCTTAGATGTAGGAACAAATTATTTGGAACAATTTTTACAATTACCTGATGTCCAAAACATTATAAATGAAAAGTTAAATTCTAATAACCTAGTAAAGGTCGAGCAAAGAGCTAAAGATAATGAACAAAAAGGAACCTTGCCTAATTTTCCAAAAACTGTAGCAGAAACAGATAAGAATGCTGCCAATATGTATTTATCTTCAGATAGTATGCTAAAAGGAAGAACACCAGAACAGGAAATGGCAAGATTTGATACACATATATCAGATATATTAGAAACAGGTATCTTTTCAGTTAAAACAGATGCTACTGCATTGCAAGATATTACTCTAAGACAAAATCTAATACTAAGGCTTGGTAGAGTTATGCTTAGACAACAAGGTATGAATCCAGGTAGTATGGAAATAGAAGATGGTAAAGTATTTTTTCAAATGGATGTACCTGATAAAGAACTTATATTTCATGGTATGAGACAAGAACAAGGTATGTCTATTACACAACAAGAAGAACTAAAGAAAAAACAAGAATCCGAACAACGACATCATCAAGAACTAGAACAGATTGAAAAAGATAGAAAACATCAAATGGAAGCAAATAATCAATATTCAATAGATACTAAAAAGAAAAGAGAAGTAGCTCAAAAAGCAAATGAAGAAAGCTCAAGAAAAAAAATATCTGCAAAGGATTCTATTATGGAACAAGTAAGAAAACATAAATCACAAAAATCTAACTCAAATTCTTTTATGGAATCACTAAGAATTAATGTAGAAAATACAAATCAAGCTAACCAATTGCAAAGTCAACCTCATACTCAAAAACATTCAAGAGGGATGGGAATGAGTAGATAAATAATAATATAAAAAATACATATAAGTATAATTTTTATAAAAACCAAAATATAAGAAAAATAGATAATTATCATGGAATATACAACTTAATTGTAGTTGCATATTCCTGTTAAATTATTCTGTTGGGCAATCCATTTTCATACCATTAATTTCAATAAAATCTTTTTCTAGATATTCTTCAATCGTAGATTTTTCAATAATAATAGTATGACAATTTTTAATTAAACTTTTTAAATATTTTTCATCTTCTGGAAAGCAAATAAAATACATTTTATCTTGATAACGAGAATTAACATCAATAAAATTAGATAAATAGCCAATTTGGTTAATATCTAAAAATAGCATAATTTTTAAGTAAAGGTCGTTATCTACTAAAAAGTCCATATGTCTAAAATCAGTATATTCAACATTATGCCTTTGGGATAAATCATTGACCATACAGGTCCTAATTTTATCATAATTTCGAATAATTTTTTTATTAAAGTCGTTATATTCAATTAAGTATAAATGCTTATCATTAAAGCCAAAACCGTTTTTTATGATACAATATTCTTTCTACATCATTAGTAAAAATAATAGAATTATAAAATTCTCGTTCTTTCTTTAAATCATAGTAAAGAGATGTGATGTATTTTTCACTTTTTTCTCCATAGACAGAATAAACAGTATAAAAATTTTGGTCAAAAGTTAAAAGACCTAAATATCTTCTGGAATCTTGTGTAGGAAAATTTCTATCTTTTAAATGCCAACTAGGTATAAAGTTCATGGTATTACTAAACTTTGTGAAAGATGCAATGTCACTAATTACTTTTAGCCTTTCTATATTATTGGGATTTCTACAATGCATTTTAATTTCTGTACCTATTTCAGTTAAAAACTCTTTCCCTTTTTTACCCAATGAAATTTCTCTATGTTTCAACCTAGTTAAATATTTTTCTTTTACTAGATGACAGATTCTTTTTTCTTGATATGTTTTTGTTCCATAAATATATTTTGTATTGTCTAAACTTATTGTTTTATATTCTGCTAAGAATTCCAATAATTCTACATCTCTTTCTTGTAAAACTAATCCTTTTTCCATTTTCATTACACCTCCAGTCTTTCTAAAATCAAATTTTCCAATAATCCATTTATTTGCTCAATAAACTGTACCTTTGTAGAGGTCCCATATACGTTCGTATATGACACCTCTACTCTAGACAAATAAATTCTGAACAAATAATGTTGTAAGTATTGAAATATCAATATTCTAGTTATTAATGACCATAGCAAAAAAATATTGGAAAAAATCTTCAAAATTTTGCTATGGCCATTTGTTAATATCTGGTAAATTATTGTTAATAAAACTTATAATTTTATCGGCTTCTAAAACAGAAACTTTGATATAGGGAGTATCAGAGTAAAATCCTTGTACCATATAACAGCAATTAAATAAATTATCATCTCTAATTACTCCACCATGAATAAGTCCATCTTGAATTGGTTTAACAGTTCTATTATCAACATCCCACACTTTTCTTTTTTCAAATATTTTTACAACTACAATTACAAATTTGTCATAAAATAATCTTTCATAAGGTTTTGTTATTTCAGCAATATTCAAAATTATTTGCTTGTGTGCATAAGATGACCTATTTTTTAGATTAGGTAATTTTTCGGGTATATATAAAGATAAAATATTATCTTTTAAACTCGCTTTGTATTCGTTATTTATAAAATGAATTCCATTTTCTGGATATGTATCATTAAAAAATCTAACTTGTTCGTAAATTTCAAATCTTCTTTTTTCAAGTGAATATAAAAATCTTTCTAGTTTTTTATCACTAGAACTTAGATATGGACATTTTAATACATTGTTTAAAGATTCACTTAAACCTTGTAATGAATCATATAATTCGTTTGGAATTATCATAAAAATCAGCTCCTTTCAAGCTAAAATAAAATTTGTTTGTAATAAAAAAAGACATTTATAGTCTTTAAAAATCATTAGCATATAATTTTTCAAAATCTTCAGCAGAATATATTCTTTTATT
>UMJO01020716.1_pt1 | contig 18939 bp, 19 predicted proteins | sample 1966081 | NCBI WGS metagenome assembly UMJO01 (sample SAMEA4836152, study PRJEB28245) | human gut metagenome | biome: gut microbiome; material: fecal sample | place: Denmark | collected 2008 | reverse complement strand
CCCAGCCAATAATATCAAGACTTTCGAGATTTTCGAAGGTCTTTTAGTTTGCTTAAAATTAGTAAACTTATCCAAAAATATGTAAGATATGGCACAACATAGAAAAAGAGTATATAGAAAAGTTGTGTAAAGTTTAAAAATAAATCTTCTTATGATAATATATATTTTTTAATAATTGAATTAACCACTAAATAAAAGAGGAGTTATAAATCTAATAAATTTCAAATCTAAAAAATGTCAACAAAATATCAACAAAAATTTAATGTAATTGTATAAAAATACCAAAAAAGCACATATTATAAAAAATACATATAATATGTTTACAAAATTCATATTAAATAAACTTTATAAACATATTATACAAGGAGGAAAAATATGGAAATGAACAATAATAGAAATATGGTAGTATTAAAAAATTTACCATCTAACATAGTTGAAGAGGCATATGTGGTATTAAAGTCTAGGAAAAAAGCTAAGGAATTACAAAAAATAGAAAAAAATCTACAACAAAATAATGCAATATTTAATAGCAAAGATAATTATGTAGTTAAAGAAGCTGAATTATTGGTTTCAGAGTATTTAGAAAAGATTAATGATAATAAAATTATATTAAATGTAAAAACAAAAAGAAAATATAAAAGATTAAAAAAATATGCATATATATCGAGTATAGTTATGTGTTTACAGTTTTTGATGTTAATCATTAAATAGTAATAAAACACCTTTTCCAAACATATAGTTTAAGAGAAAAACTAAGGAAGAGGTGTTTTTTATGGATAGAGCAATGACAGTAGAAGAAAGAATTAGACGAGCTGAAGAAATTTATGAAAGAAGAAAAAATAAAGAAAAACTAACAGAACAATACGAAACAAATAGTATTGTGGAATCTAAAAATAGGGAAAGAAAAAAAGATATAAAATTATTAAAAAAAATAATAATTCAATTAATATCTTGTTTAGCAATATATTTTATATTCTATACAATACAAAATAATGAATATATTTTTTCTAGCGAATTTATAAATAAAGCAAATGAAATTTTATCATATGACATGAACTTTATAGAAATATTTGAGAATATTAAAAATACTGCTATGACATTTATAAATAATAAGAAAAACATGGAAGAAAATAATAATCAAAAGCAGGAAGCAATTGGAGGAGCAGAATTTAATACAAATCAAAATCAAGAAATAAATAAAGAAAATAACCAAGAAGACAGTTTGTTGGAATTAGAAAAAAGCGATGAGAAAAATGAAAATAATGAACAGAAAGTAAAAGCATTATCACAAGAAGAGCAAGACATACAAAATGTAAAAAATACTACAACATTTATAAAACCAATAGAAGGAAAAGTAACATCATCATTTGGTAGAAGAGAGGAAGCAACAGGAAGAGTACCTAAAAATCATACAGGAACAGATATTGCAGCTAATATGGGAACAAAAATAAAATCAGCAACAGATGGAGAAGTAGTTTTATCGTCTGAAGAAGGTGATTATGGAAAACATTTAAAAATACAGATAGGTGAAGTAAGTGTAATATATGCACATTGTAATGCTTTATATGTAAAACAAGGAGATAAAGTGGTACAAGGACAAGAAATAGCAGAGGTTGGTTCAACAGGAAATTCAACAGGACCACATTTACATTTTGAAATAAGGATATCAGAACGATTGGTAAATCCACAAAATATTTTAGAATTATAGTTAGGAGAAAATATGAGATTTAGAATTGATTTAAAAATATTTATTTTTTTAATTTTATTTTACTTAACTAATCAGATTGAAATATATGCACTTATAATGTGTTTTGCAATACTACATGAACTAGGACATTTATTAGCTGGGGTATTATTAGGTTTTAAACCTGATAAAATAGAATTGAAACCTTTTGGATTATCAATTGGATTTAAATTAAAGTTAAGAGATTATAATAAAAAAGTAAAAGAAGCAAATTTTATTGAAGTGAAAAAGTTAATTGTAGCTAGTGTTGGACCAATCACTAACTTATTTATAATTTTTATTCTAAATTGGATAGATATAAATATATATGAAAAAAATATGATAATATATTCAAATTTATTACTGTTCTTGTTTAATATTTTGCCTATTTTACCACTTGATGGTGGAAGAATATTGAGAGGGATTTTATATATGAATCTTGGAAAATCTAAAGCAGAAAAATATACATATAATATATCATTTGTTTCTTTAATAGTCTTGACCGTAATAGCAAGTATATCAATATTGTATTTAAAAAATATAGCAATTTTTTTAGGGATAATTCTTTTATGGATATTATATTTTAAAGAAGAAAAAATTTATGAAAACAGAAAAAAGATATATAAATTAATAAAAGAAGAATATAGGAAAGGAATATAAAAGCGTAAGTTTATATAAAATATACTTAAACTCTTGAAAATAAGATTAATTAATAGTAAACTATAATAAAAAATAGTAGAAGGTGAAAAAATGCAAAAGATAAAATCTGAAAGAGGTATAACATTAGTTGCACTAACTATAACAGTAATAATATTATTAATAGTGTCAAGTATGTTAATATATAATGCAAATGATAACATATATATAAAGAGACTTACAAGTATGTATAATGATATTTCAAATTTACGAGATAAAGTAGCTTCATATTATAAAGAATATGGTGCAATTCCAGCCAAAATAGAATATACAGCAGTATCACATTTAAGAGATGCAGGAGTGATAGGGGCAAATGACGGGGAGAAATTTTTGGTAATTGATTTGGAGAAATTAGATGGTGTAACTTTAAATTTTGGAAAAGACTATGAAAAAGTAAGACAACAACAATATGTAGATATAAATAAATTAAAAGATTTATATATTATAAATGAAAAAAGTCATAATATATTTTATTCAGAAGGAATACAAGTAAAAGATAATGATAAAATAAAAATCATATATACTGATGATGAAAATATAGATAAAGTAAAAGTACCTATCTTTGAAGCAAAGCCAAATGTACCAGAATTATGGACTGCTACAAGTAAAAGAGATCCTGAATGGTATAGCTATAATGATTTAGAGATAAATAAAGAAAATGTAAATGTTAATGAGCCAGTGCTAAAAGGAGAAATGACGCCAATAAAATATACGGGTCCAGATGCAAACACTGAAGCCCAAAAAGGAAGCAAATGGGCAAATGCAACAACAGCAGATGGAAGCATGTGGGTATGGATACCAAGATATGCATATAAAATAACAGAAGGATATCATACAAATCAAGCAGGAACAATAGAAGTAGCATTTATAGATACAAATAATAAATTTTTGAATGGAGAAACAGGAGAAATAACAACAAACCCTGAAGAAGAAGGAGCAGGATTAACAAAATGGTTAGTACATCCAGCATTTATGTCAAATGCACAGTATGGAGGAGGCTTTGGAGAAATTTCTGGATTATGGATAGGAAAATTCGAAACCACAGGAACATATAGCAATGATAATGCAAGTCAAGTAAGTGTAAAGCCAGGTGAGCCAAGTCTGAGAAACATGACAATAAATAACCAATATAAAGCCGGAAAAAATGCAACATATGGAGAAAGTGTAAACTTAAATAGTCATATGGTAAAAAACAGTGAATGGGGAGCAACAGTATATTTGGCACATAGCAAATATGGGGCAAATAAAGTCGAAATAGAAAAAAATCAAAATAGTTCATATTATACAGGAGGAACTAATATTTTAGTAGATATATATACTAAAAACAAAACACAATCAACAACACATAATGCAACAGGGGTATATGATTTAAATGGAGGTGCTTTTGAATCAACAGCATCATATATAAACAATGGAAATATGCAACTAGGAATAACTGGAGGAAGAAATGAAGGAGATTTATATGGAGCAACATACCAAGAACAAGGGATAAGTACAAAATATAAAACAGTATATGTTTCTTCAGATATATTACAGACAGATTATCAAACAGCAGGAAGAAAATATAAGGGAGATGCAATATATGAAACATCATCTACTTATTCAAACCAAAATGGTACATGGTTTAGGGGATACGGAGCATTTCCAAGTAAACAATCACCATTCTTTGATAGAGGAAGAATGTATTCAGCTCCATCAACATCTATTTTCTGTTTTGGAAGTAATGCAGGTAATGCTTTAGGGCATTATTCATACCGCTCAGCATTAGTAATATAAAATATAAAATTTTTATGTAAATTGACAAAAGTCATTGACTTTTTGTCAATTTCGTTATATCATATAACCGTTAAAAATATGTGTTTTTAAATCCTAAGGAGGAGAAATATGGGAGAAGTAATAGTTATAACATCAGGAAAAGGTGGAGTAGGTAAAACAACAACAACAGCAAATTTAGGTTCAAGTTTAGCATTAGAAGGTAAAAAAGTAGCACTTATAGATACAGACATAGGATTAAGAAACCTAGATGTAGTAATGGGATTAGAAAATAGAATTGTATATGACATTGTAGATGTTGTTGAAGAAAAATGTAAATTAAGACAAGCTTTAATAAAAGATAAAAGATTTAAAGAATTATACCTATTACCAGCTGCTCAAACAAGAGATAAAAGCGCAGTAAATGAAGAACAAATGAGAAAATTAGTAGAAAAATTAAAAGAAGAATTTGACTACATATTAATAGATTGCCCAGCAGGAATTGAACAAGGCTTTAAAAATGCAATAGCAGGGGCTGACAGAGCGATAGTTGTAACAACTGCCGAAATATCAGCAATAAGAGATGCTGATAGAATAATAGGATTATTAGAATCATCAGAAATTAAAAATCCAGAATTAGTTATAAATAGAATAAGACCTAATATGGTAAGAAAAGGTGAAATGATGGATGTTGATGATATAGTAGATTTATTATCAATAGATTTAATAGGTGTTGTTCCAGATGATGAATACATAATAACACAAACAAATAAGGGAGAGCCAGTTATTCAAAATAAAAGAGCTCCATCAGGAAAAGCATATATAGAAATAGCTAAAAGAGTACTTGGAGAAAAAATTGAAGTAACAATACCAGGAAGAGAAAAGGGATTTTTTGCAAGATTAAAAAGATTATTTAGAAAATCATAGTAATAACAAAAGTTGGAGGTAATTTAGACAATGTTTGAAGGCTTAATGAAATTCTTTAGTAAAATGGGAAAAAAAGAGGAAAAAACACCAAATTCAAAAGTAGCTGCAAAAGAAAGATTACATTTAGTTCTTATGCAAGATAGAGCTAATGTTTCAGCAGATTTCTTGGAGTTAATGAAACAAGAAATAATTGATGTTATAAAAAAATATATAGAAGTAGACGAAAATGCAATTGATGTTAGATTAACAAATAAAGAAAATGATGATGGGACTAATGGAGCTCCAGCTTTATATGCAAATATTCCAATTATTAATATTAAAAATGAAACTAGAAAAATGGAAAAATTGGAAAACAAAGAAGAAAATAAGGAAAACAATAAAGTAAATATAAATGAAGAAGAACAATTAGATAAAACAAAAAAAGTTGAAGAAACAAAAAATACAGAAATAGATGAGCAAAAAAGTAAACAAGAAGACAAGCAAGACGAGGAAAAAAGTTTAAAAGAAACTAATAAAGGTTCAGCAGAAGAAGATGATAAAGAAATAAATAAAAAAGCAATAGAAAGTGATGAAAATTTAGTAAAAGAAGAAAATGAGATGACAGAAAAGAAAAATACTAATAAGAAACAAAATAGAAAAACAACAAGTAAAGCAAAAAGTAAAAATTAAATCAAAATATAAAATAGAAAAAGAGTGATTTAATGAGAAAAAGAGAATTAAAGAATATGGAGTGGGGAATATTGGTAGTTGCAATTATCCTATCTATAATAGGAATAGTTGCACTATTTTCTGCTACACAAGAAACTGAATATGATGAATTTTCTAAGCAAATTATTTGGTTAGTAGTAAGTTTAATAGCTATGGTAATAATAATGTTTATAGATTATAATTTATTGTTAAAGGCATCGCCAGTATTATATGGACTGGCAATAATATTATTAATAGCAGTTTTATTTACTAAACCAGTAAATGGTGCAACAAGTTGGTTTAATATAGGGGCTTTTTCATTACAGCCAGGAGAATTTTCTAAGGTAGCTGTAATATTATTTTTGACATTTGTAATAACAAAAATACAAAAAAGAGGTCAAGAAGAAATAAATAGACCAACAAGGTTATTAATTACATTATGTGCATTAGCGGTGCCGGTATTATTAATAGTAAAACAACCGGATTATGGAACAGCTTTGGCTTTTATAGTGGCAACTGCATTAATGTTATTTGCTTCTGGATTGGATAAAAAATATATAATTGGAACAATTTTGTTGATAGTAATAGCAGTTCCATTATTATATAATTTTGTTTTACCGGAACATGCAAAAACAAGAATTGATGTATTTCTAAATCCAGAGTCAGATCCTAGAGGTTCAGGGTATAATATTATACAATCAAAATTGGCAATAGGAGCAGGTGGACTTACAGGAATGGGGCTATTAAAGGGAAATCAAACTCAATTAGGATTTCTTTACCCTAAGACAACAGATTTTATATATTCTGTAATAGGAGAAGAAATGGGCTTTATAGTGGCAGGAGCAATTATCTTATTATTTGTATATCTTATAACAAAAAGCATATATGTAGCTAAGACTGCAAAAGACAAAGCAGGTTCAATGATAGCTATTGGAATTACAGGAGTATTTTTATTCCATGTATTAGAAAATATAGGAATGGTTATGGGATTATTACCAATAACAGGAGTTCCGCTTCCATTTGTAAGTTATGGAGGGAGTTCTTTAATAACTAATTTCATTTGTATAGGACTTTTATTGAATATAAGTGGAAAAAGACAAAAGACAATATTTGCAAAATAAATTTTAAGAATAAAAGAGGTATGTTCAAAATTATAGAACTTACCTCAAATTTTTTCAAAAATTCTTATTGTATAGGAAAATAATCTTTTATCTTGATATTATACAATATTTTAAATATACGAAAAGTAAAAGTGACCTTTACAAAGCCAAGACAAGGTTTGCGAGTTTTATATATTTGCACTTAAAATTAAGTTATGAAAGGAATTAAGTTTTTATGAATTATTTAAAAAAATTAAAAATAGGAAATGTTGAACTGGAAAATAATTTAATATTAGCACCAATGGCTGGAGTAACAAATAGACCATTTAGAACAATTTGTAAAGAAATAGGAAATCCAGGATTAGTCTGCACAGAAATGGCGAGTTCTAAGGCGATGTTTCATAATGACCAAAAAACAAAAAGATTATTGAATACAGATGGAGAAAAAAGGCCAATAAGTTATCAAATATTTGGGAGTGATGTTGAAACAATGGCGTTTAGTGCAAAATATGTAAGTGATTTTGCAGATATAATAGACATAAATATGGGATGCCCAGCTCCTAAGGTAGTAAAAAATGGCGATGGGAGTAAATTATTATTAGACTTAGATAAAGCTGAAAAAATAATGAAGGTGGTTGTTCAAAATTCAAAAGTGCCTGTAACATTAAAAATAAGAAAAGGTTGGGATAAAGAAAACATAGTAGCAGTAGAAATAGCAAAAATAGCAGAAAAAGTTGGAATATCAGCTATAACAGTTCATGGAAGGACAAGGTCAGAATTTTATACTGGTACGGCAGATTTAGATATAATTAAAAAAGTTAAAGAAAATGTAAATATACCTGTAATTGGAAATGGCGATGTAATAGATGAGATATCAGCTAAAAAAATGTTTGAATATACAGGTGTTGATGGGATTATGATTGGAAGGGGAAGCTTTGGAAATCCATGGATATTTAGAAATATTATTTATTATCTACAAAATGGAGAAAAACTTTTAGAACCAACAAATCAAGAAAAATTAGAAGCAATGAAAAAACATATAAAATTAGCAGTAGAAGAAAAAGGAGAAATAGCAATAAAAGAATTAAGAAAGCATATTGCTTGGTATACTAAAAATATGAAAAATTCTAGTGAATTTAGAAATTCTATAAATACCATAGAAACAGAAGAAGATTTACTATCAAAAGTAAATGAATATTTTAAAAACCTATAAGATATAGCTACTAAAAGTAGGACTTATTTTATAGGTCTTTTTTTGATTTTTTTTTAATGATAAGGCTAAAAATTTAAAAAATGGAAATACTAATATTAATCAAGAGATTATAGACTAAATTTTAAATATTAGCTTATGCAAATAGAACAATAAAAGGTTTACAATAAATGTAAAATAAAAAATACATAAAAATAAATGTAAAAAATATGAATTATTATAGTAAAAAATATGTTATAGAAATAAGAAATATAGCGAATTTTGCAATAAAGTAATTGGCAAAAAAGTGATAAGTTACATAGAATATAATGAGGTAAAGTTAAATAAAGCAAAATAAATATAAAAATATAGAATATTAAATAATCTTTACTTTACTAATATTTAAAATAATAAATATACTTGATAATCTAACAATATTGGGAGTGAAGAAAATGGTAATAAAAAGAGGAGATATGTTTTATGCTGATTTGAGTCCAGTAGTAGGATCAGAACAAGGAGGAGTAAGACCAGTTCTTATTATACAAAATAATTTAGGAAATAAATATAGTCCAACAGTAATTGCAGCTGCAATTACTTCACAGACAGATAAAACAAAATTACCTACACATATAGAAATTGATTCTTCAACTTGTGGATTAAAAAACAATTCAGTTGTTTTAGCAGAACAAATCAGGACAATAGACAAAAGTAGATTAAAAGAAAGAATAGGTCATATTGATGATAAAAATTTAATTAATAAAATAAATAATGCATTGGGTGTAAGTTTTGGACTTGAAGAATAAAAATATCTTATGTTATGATAAGCAACATGAAAAACTAAGAATTTTATTAAAATGTAAAAAGAAATAAGTTCTATATTTTAATATAGCTTATTTCTTTTTAAAATTTATAGTATAGAAAAAATTGATATTAAGGTTTATTTATTTTTTGCAAATATTAAACTTTTAATTTTTTAATTACTTTAATTTCTTTATATAAATTATCAATTATAGCTTTTCTAGTATTGTAGGCTTCAATATATTCAGTGTGTAGAGTTTCTAAATTTTCAATAGTTTCACCATCATCTAAAAGCATTTTGATTCCTTCTAGATAATAATTTTTTTCTTTTTCCTTTTTGGCTTTTTCCATTTTGCTTTTATATTTTAACATTTGTTCAAGTCTTTTGATATTTTCTTTCAATTTATCAACATAACCTTGAGTACAATATATTTCATATTCAATGTCGTCAATTACAACTTTAAGAAGAGTTTTTACAATAATAGGATTATTTTTTCCTAATTTTGCATTTTCAGTAATTTCACTTAAAGCTTCTGCATAACGAGAAGTAGCTGTTGATTTTGTATTTTCAATTAATATTTTTAAAGTATCTGAAATCCCAATATGAGATTTATATTGTCTTTTACTAACTATTGCATCATATTCATCTGCAACTCTTATAATTTGACCTTCATAAGGAATATCTTTTTTAGTTAATCCTTTTGGATAGCCACTACCATTTAAAGCTTCATGGTGGTATAAAGCACCTGCGGCATAAGGTCTTAATTTTAAATCTTTCATACACATATTATATCCTAAAGTAGTATGCGTCTTCATTACCTCATATTCTTCATCTGTTAATTTACCAGGTTTTTGTAATATAGATGCAGGAATGAAAAGTTTACCAATATCATGTAAATATGCACAAATAGTACAATATTCAGTAAAGCCTTTATTACAATGCAAATATTCACAAAGTCTACAAGTTAAACTTGCAACATTTTCGCAATGTCTTCGTGTAAATACATCTAATGTATCTAACATATCTAATTGATATCTCATACTTTTGTCTAAATTATACGATTTTAAGCTTGTTTTGTCATAAAAATCAAATTCTGGTTGTGCCATAAATAAATCACTCCTATCACTAATATGATAACATTAAATAAAAAAAACTGCAATAATAATTATATATAAATATAATTATTGATTAATGTTAGTATAAGAAAAATAGTATAAAATAAAATTGGAAACTAGATGAAAAAAATTAAGCAACTTGACATAATAATGAAGAAACTATATAATATTATAAACTTGAAAAATCTAAAATATAAAATAGGAGGTTATTTTTATGGAACGGAATAGCTTACAAAGATGGGAAAAGGAGTATAATTTCATAAAGGGATATGCAACTAAGTACAAGATGAGAAACACATTAATAGCATTAACACTAGCTATAAAATATCATACAGGTCAATGTAGAGATGGAGGAGAACCATACATTATTCATCCATTAATGGTTTGCAAAACTTTAATATTGCTAAATATAGAAAAAGTTTTGCAAGAGTGGTATAATAAAGAAATTTACAAAATTCGCCATGAATGTGATGTAATGTTTGCAGCGGCTATTTTACATGATATAATTGAAGATTGTAATGTTTCACAAAATGGGAAAGAACTAATAAAAGACTATCTTCTAGATGAAGAGGTAGTAGAAATAGTAAAAATACTATCAAAACCTCCCAAAAGGAAGAAATTCCCTTGGGATAAGGTATATAATCCGGAAGAATATTTCATGAATATTTCGCATAATTGGAAAGCTACATTAATAAAAATTGCAGATAGAGCAAACAATTGTAGTACAATGCAAATATTTAAAGAGGAAAGAATGAAAAAATATATTTTAGAAACACAAAAATATATTTATCCTCTATGTTCAGAAGGAAAAATAAAACATCCCGAGTTTTCAAATACTATTACAATTATGAAAAACTTAATTGTATCAATTTGTGAATCAATAGCATCTTTAATTGGTATGCAGGATATAATAATGGATGAAGGAGAGCAATACAAAAAGATAGTTCATTTTATTGAAGGATTTTCAAGAGGAGAAATGCCAAATACTTATAAAGCTTTATTTATTGCACAAAAGTTTCATAATGGGCAAATAAGAACAAGTGGAGATCCATTTATTATTCATCCTCTTAGAGTATGTTCATATTTAATTGCACTTGAAATTAATGATGACATAACATATGCAACAGCTCTATTACATGAAATTCCTCAAAAATGTAATTTGGGTGAAAAATGGCAACAAGTCTTAAAAGATTATGGTATTACTCAAAAAGTAATAGAAGCTGTAAAAATAGTTTCTAATAAAAATCAAACATTAGAAAATTATTATCAAGCCATTGAAAAAAATCCAGGAGCTTTATTAGAAAAGTTATCTAATAGAATTCATACATGTACATTTTTAGCAAGTGTTGACAGAAAAGATATATTGGAATATATAGAAGAAACAAAAAAATATATGGTTCCAATGTGTAAAGAAGGTATGCTAGATTATCCACAATATGCAAATCAAATTGAGATTATGCAAAGTCACATTTTATCAATTTGTAATGTTGTAGAAGTTATCAATGAAAAACAATTATTAGCCTCAAAAGATGATGCTCTAAAATAGGGAATCAAACAAAAAATCCAACTCTTGTCGAGCTGGATTTTTTATTTTTGACTGGTCTTAATCTAAAATAATATAAACCATTGAAAATAAGCTAAAATTGTGATAATATATGAAAGACAAAATAAATGGAGGGAATTATAAAATGTATAGAACAAAAACTTGTGGAGAATTAAATATTAAAAATATAAAAGAAACAGTAGAATTAGCTGGATGGGTACAAAAAATAAGAGACCTAGGTGGAATGATTTTTATAGATTTAAGAGATGAATTTGGAATTACACAAATAGTTATAAATGACGAAAATTTACAAATTAAAGCTAAAGAACTAACAACAGAAAGTTGTATTCACATTTTAGGAGATGTTGTGGAAAGAAGTAGTAAAAATCCACATATGAAAACAGGAGAAATAGAAGTAGTTGCAAATGAAATAGAAATTTTGGGAAAATGTAAAAATATTTTACCATTTGAAATAAATACAGAACAAGAAGTAAGAGAAGATTTAAGATTAGAATATAGATTTTTAGATTTGAGAAATGAAAAATTACATAACAATATATTATTGCGTTCAAAAATATTAAAAACTTTAAGAGATAAAATGGATGAATTAGATTTTACAGAAATTCAAACACCAATACTTGCAAACTCATCACCAGAAGGAGCAAGAGATTACTTAGTTCCAAGTAGATTAAATCCTGGAGAATTTTATGCGTTACCACAAGCACCACAACAATTTAAACAATTATTGATGGTATCTGGATTTAATAAATATTATCAAATAGCACCATGTTTTAGAGATGAAGACCCAAGAGCAGATAGAGCACCAGGAGAGTTTTATCAATTAGATTTTGAAATGAGTTTTGCAACACAAGAAGATGTATTTAAAGTAATAGAAGAAATAGTTCCATATACATTTGAAAAATTTACAAATTGGAAAGTAGATAAAGGGCCATTTATTCGTATTCCATATAGAGAAGCAATGGAAAAATACGGAATAGATAAACCAGATTTAAGAAATCCATTAATTATACAAGATGTAACAAAACTATTTGAAAATTCAGAATTTAATGCATTTAAAGATAAAACAATAAAAGCAATAATAGTACCAAATGGAGCAGAACAAGGAAGAAAATTCTTTGATAAAATGGGAGAATTTGCAACGACAGAAGAAATTGGAGCAAAAGGATTAGCTTGGACTAAACTAGATAATGAAGGAAATGTACAAGGTGGAATTGCTAAATTTATAAATGAAGAAATAAAAGAAAAACTAGAAAAAGAATATGGATTAGAAAAAAATTCAAGTATTTTCTTTATTGCTGATGAATTTTCTAAGGCACAAAAAATAGCAGGTTTAGTAAGAATTGAATTAGGAAAAAGACTAGACCTAATAGAAAAAGGAGTATATAAATTCTGCTTTATAGTAGATTTTCCAATGTATGAATTATCAGATGAAGGAACAATAGATTTTAGCCATAATCCATTTTCAATGCCACAAGGTGGATTAGAAGCATTAGAAAAAGAAAATCCATTAGATATATTAGCATATCAATATGATTTAGTATGTAATGGATATGAAATGGCATCAGGAGCAGTTAGAAATCACAATCCAGAAATCATGGTAAAAGCATTTGAAATAGCAGGATACAGTGAAGAAGATGTAAAAAATAGATTTGGTGCATTATATAATGCATTCCAATATGGAACACCACCACATGCAGGAGCAGCACCTGGAGTTGATAGAATGGTGATGTTAATTGCAGATTCACAAAATATAAGGGAAATAATAGCATTTCCAAAAAATAAAAAAGCGAGAGATTTATTAATGAGGGCACCTTCAAAAGTATCAGAACAACAATTAAAAGATGTTCATATAAATATTGCAGTTGATGAGAAAAAGGAGAACTAGTATAAAAAGAATTAGTTTAAAAAGCAAATATTTTCATTAGTAATTATAACTTTTAAAGAAATAAGAAAGGAAGAATTTTAGCATGGAATATATTTTCAAACCACAAGGAGTATGTTCAAGAGAAATGAAAATTGTCGTTGAAGACAATATAATAAAAAAAGTAATAATTTTAGGTGGATGTGCAGGAAATACAGTAGGAGTAGCAAGATTAATAGAAGGTATGAATTTAGATGAGGCAATAAAAAGATTAACAGGAATACCATGTGGAAATAGAGGAACATCATGTCCAGACCAATTATCAATTGCATTACGAGAAATAAAGAAAAAGATGAATATTTAATAAATAAGCATTTTATTTGATAAGAAAAGTAGCTAAGCTATACTGGAAGGGCCATTGTGAGTTCTTTTAAAGGTAACTTTTACTTGATGTATAGGAAAAATCCTATATAGTGTCAAGATAAAAGTCAAATCTTCCTATACAATAAAAAAGGCTGAACTAGAATAAAAAAATATTTCTAGATTAGCCTTTGTTTTTATATGAAAATTTTTTTACAGTGTATTAAAATTATATAATTTTTCTTTATATTCAATATTATAAAAATTTAATTGTTCAAAATTAAATAAATAAATTATATTAAGAATTTTTTGAAAAAGAAACATAAAGTATATAAACTATTTATAATATTTTAAGTTGAGGTTTAAAATTTAAAACAATTCATTAAATGTTTTGAATTGATATCCTTGTTCTTTAATAAAATGAATACTATCTTTTAAAGCAGAAGCAGAATCACTAACATCAGTAGTATCATGCATTAATATAATAAGATTATTTTTGTTTTTAGAAGATTTTTTTAAGTTTTGTACTAGTTGAGATTTACTATATTTTCTTTCTGAATCTTTATTTAAACAATTCCAATCAACATATGTATATCCCAATTCTTTTAATAATTCTACACAACGCAATTTTTCTTTTTTATAAACTTTAGAACTGAACCCATAAGGAAATCTAAATAAATGTGAACAATAACTATCTAGACCTAATGCATTAGAAATTTCTTTATCAGTATTAGTAATTTCATTAATAAAGCTTTCATCGCTTCCATATAATTTAGAATTACTATGATTATAGCCATGATTACCAATAAAATGACCTTCGTCATATGTTCTTTTTAATAAATCAGGGTGGTGATTTACATATTTTCCAATAACAAAAAAATTAGCTTTTATACCTTCTTCTTTTAATATGTCAAGAATTCTAGGTGTGGAGCTTTTTGTTGGTCCATCATCAAAAGTTAAATAGGCAATTTTTTGATTTTCCTTAGTTATATTTTGGATTTTAGAATGAAATTCTTCAAGAGAAAAATTTTCAGAGTTTGTTTCAATTATTGAAATATTATCTTTTGAAGTTAAGTAACAAATGGAAAAAAAGGTAAAACATAATGTAAAAATAAAAAAGCGTTTAATAAATTTTTTGCTATTTAAAGTAATAAATTTCATAAAAAACTCATTCCTTTCTTGCTTTGCTAAAAAGGCATAAATACCAATGAAGGATTTTGGTTTATTTCAAAATAAAAACCTCTCATATAAAGTATATGAGAGATTTTTCAAATTTATAATAAAAATAAACATTTTGATTATACAATAAGTGAAGGCTTTACAGTATTTAATAAGTTTAAAGATAAAGAATATTACTTATATAGATATACCATATTCGCATAAATACTAAACTTATTTTACAATAGAATTTAATTCTGCCTCAGAAATATATCCATATTTGACCATAGCATTTAATACATGTTTTTGTCTTTTCTTTGCTAAATCAGGATTAACAGTAGGAGCATATATTGAAGGAGCATTTGGAACACCTGCTAACATAGAAGCTTCATCTAAATTTAAGTCTTTTGGTTCTTTATTATAATATCCATGACTTGCTTCATAAATACCATAATAACCTTCACCGAAATAAGCAGTATTTACATATAAAGCAAATATTTCTTGTTTAGAAAAATTTTTTTCTAAATCAAAAGCAGCAAATATTTCGCCTAATTTTCTCACAATAGTTTTATCTTGATTAAAAATTATATTTTTGGCAACTTGCTGTGTTATTGTACTACCACCCTCATCAAATTCTCCGTCACGAATATTAGTATATAAGGCACGAGCAATTCCTATAAAATCTACACCATTGTGATTATAATACCTATGATCTTCAACAGCAATAACAGCATTTATATAATCTTTGGATAATTTATCAAAAGAAACATAATTATCTTTTTTAGTAATTTCATCTATTCTAGTTAATAAAGGTTTTTCTTCTAGAGCTTTTGAATAATATGAAAAGCCTATAACAAATGCAAAACTAAAAGCTACTAAAAGTAATATTAATATTAGTATAAATAATTTTTTTAAAAATTTCATAAATACTCCCTTAATCTTATTATATGTTTCATTATATATTATAAAATTTCATTTTTCAAGACAGAAAAAATTTGTTAATAAATTATTAATAATTTGTAAATCGTAACAAAATCTTAGAATAATATTAAATTTAAAGTAATAAATAATTTACAAAGTAAGTATAATATGATAAAATGCTAACTAGAAAAATATAATTATAGTTTTCTTCACATTAATACCTTAAAGAGGTGAAATAAAAATGATTAAATTTACAAAAATGCAAGGGCTAGGGAATGATTATGTCTATATTGATGCAATAAATCAAAAAATAGAAAATGAATCATCTCTAGCTCAATTTGTTAGTAACAGACATTTTGGAATAGGTTCAGATGGGTTAATTCTAATTTGTAGTAGTAAAATTGCAGATTTCAAAATGAGAATGTTCAATTCAGATGGAAGCGAAGCTGAAATGTGTGGAAATGGAATTCGTTGTGTAGGAAAGTTTGTTTATGATAAAGGACTTACTAATAAAACAACATTAAAAATTGAAACTTTGGCAGGAGTCAAAGAATTAAAATTAAATTTAAAAGAAGGAAAGGTTGATAAAGTTAGAGTAGACATGGGAGAGCCAATACTTGAAGCAGAAAGAATTCCAGTAGTTTCAAGTGAAAAAATAGTAAGAAATTTAAAATTAGAAATAGAAGAAAGAGAATTTAATTTCACATGTATATCAATGGGGAATCCACATGCAATAACTTTTGTAGAGAGTGTAGAAAATTTTAAAGTAGAAAAGTATGGGAGTAAAATTGAAATAAATGATAAATTTCCACAAAAGACTAATGTTGAGTTTATAGAAATTGTTAATAAAAATTATATAAAAATGAGAGTATGGGAGAGAGGTTCAGGAGAAACTTTAGCTTGTGGAACAGGAGCTTGTGCTAGTGCAGTAGCTGGAATTATAAATGATTTAATTGAAAGAAAAGTTACAGTACAGTTACTAGGAGGAATTTTAGAAATAGAATGGAATGAGGAAGATAATCACGTATATATGACAGGACCAGCGGTTACTGTTTATGAAGGAGAGTTGAAAATATGAGTTATATAAATGAAAATTTTTTGAATTTACAAGAAAGTTATTTATTTTCTACAATAGCAAAAAAAGTAGCTAAATATGTTGAAAATAATCCAAGTAAAAATATAATAAAACTAGGAATAGGAGATGTAACAAAACCAATAATCCCAGCATGTGTTGAAGCAATGCACAAAGCTATTGATGAAATGGGAACATCAAATGGATTTAAAGGATATGGACCAGAACAAGGATATGAATTTTTAAGAGATGCAATAGTAGAAAATGATTATAGAATAAGAGGAATTGATATAAAAAAAGATGAGATATTTATATCAGATGGAGCTAAATGTGATTGTGGAAATATAGTAGATATATTTTCAGAAGATAATAAAGTAGCAATTACTGACCCAGTTTATCCAGTATATTTAGATACAAATGTAATGTCAGGAAGGAGTGGAAAGTTTGACAATAAAACAAGTAAATATGAAAACATTGTATATTTGCCAGTGACAGAAGAAAATGATTTTAGACCAGAATTACCAAAAGAAAAAGTTGATATGATATATTTGTGTTTTCCAAATAATCCAACAGGAACTGTATTGACAAAAGAAGAATTAAAAAAATGGGTAGATTATGCAACAAAAAATAATTCGATTATATTATATGATTCAGCATATGAAGCATTTATAACAGATGAAAATATACCTCATAGTATATATGAAATAGAAGGTGCGAAAAATGTTGCAATTGAATTTAAAAGTTTTTCAAAAAATGCAGGATTTACAGGTGTAAGATGTGCATATGTAGTAATACCAAAGGAATTAAAAGGATTAAGTAAAGAAGGAAAGGAATATGAAATAAATAAACTTTGGCACAGAAGAACTTGTACTAAATTTAATGGTGTATCATATATAGTTCAAAGAGGAGCAGAAGCAACTTTTTCAGAGAAAGGAAAAGAACAGATAAAAAACAATATTAATTATTATATGGAAAATGCAAAAATAATAAAACAAGGTTTAGAAGATGTAGGCTTTAAGGTATATGGTGGAGTAAATTCACCATATATATGGCTTAAAGTTCCAGAAAATATGACATCATGGGAATTCTTTGATAAACTGTTAGAAGAAGCAAATATTGTAGGAACACCAGGGAGTGGATTTGGACCTAGTGGAGAAGGATATTTTAGATTAACGGCTTTTGGCACTAGGGAAAGTACGATAGAAGCAATGGATAGAATAAAGAATTGGAATAAAATATAAAATAAAGTAGATACTCAATGAAAAGTTTAATTGAGTATCTACTTTTAATTTTATAGACACTTTTTTTGCTTAAACAAAAGTTTGGCAAAATCTTGACATTTGTAATTTTAATATATATAATAAGAAAAAAATAAAAAAGATGGAGAAAGAAAATGAAAGAAGAATTTTTAAATATATTAATGCAAGTAAAAAGAGAAGGAATAGGAGAATTAATTAATTTTTTAGAAAAGTCAGACTTTTTTAAAGCACCAGCAAGTACGAGATTTCATGGAGATTATGAAGGTGGATTAGTAGAGCATAGCTTAAAAGTATATGAGATACTAAAACACAAAGTTGAGAATTGCATAACAGAAATAGACATTCCAGAAGAATCAATAATAATTATAGGATTATTACATGATATATGTAAAACAAATTTCTACAAAGTAGATTATAGAAATGCTAAAAATGCATTAGGAGTTTGGGAAAAAGTACCATATTATACAATAGATGATACAATACCATATGGACATGGTGAAAAATCAGTAATGATGATAACAGAATATATAAAATTAACACCAGAAGAAAAATATGCTATTCGTTGGCATATGGGATATACAGAGCCAAAAGAATTATATAATGCAATAGGAGCGTCATATAAAAAATATCCAATTGCATTATTAACACATGAAGCTGATTTAGAAGCAACATATTTATTTGATGTATAGTGTAGTATAAAATATCAATATAATTTTTTATATTAATATATTTTTAGTATATAGGAAATTTATGAAA
>UMJO01039741.1_pt1 | contig 19778 bp, 16 predicted proteins | sample 1966081 | NCBI WGS metagenome assembly UMJO01 (sample SAMEA4836152, study PRJEB28245) | human gut metagenome | biome: gut microbiome; material: fecal sample | place: Denmark | collected 2008 | reverse complement strand
AAAAGAGAGGTGATAAAATGTCAAAGGCAAGTGTATATGAGGCAAAGACGGAGAATTTTATACAACCAATTCTTGACAGCATGAATTTTGAGCTTGTTGATGTCGAGTATGTTAAGGAAGGCGGTATGAACTACCTGAGAGCATATATCGATAAGGAGGGTGGCATAACTGTTGATGACTGTGAAGTGGTTGCAAGGCAGATGAATGAAATTCTCGACAGAGAGGACTATATTCCTGATTCGTACACCTTCGAGGTCAGCTCGCCGGGGCTTGGAAGACCTCTCAAGAAGGAAAAGGACTATGTGCGCAATATGAATAAGGAGATAGAGATTCGCACATATAGGGCTATCAACAAATCAAAGGAATTTTATGGTATGCTTAAAGCCTATGATAAGGATACAGTGACAATAACCGATGAAGACGGCAATGAGACTACATTCAATAAGAGTGACATTGCGCTTATACGTCAGGCATTGGATTTTTAATTAAAGCGCACGATAACACAAATAGGAGGAAAAAATAATGAGCAATGAGTTATTAGAAGCGTTAAATATATTAGAGCAGGAGAAAAACATCAGTAAAGAAACTTTACTTGAGGCAATTGAGAACTCTCTTGTGACTGCCTGCAAGAACCATTTTGGTAAATCAGACAATGTAAAGGTAGAAATAGATCCTGAGACATGTGCTTTCTCATGCTACCAGGAGAAGACGGTTGTAGATACGGTTGAGGATCCGGTTGAGGAGATTTCCTTAGCAGATGCGCACAAGGTAAACGGTAACTATCAGCTTGGAGATATCGTGAGAGTTGAGGTTAAGTCAAAGGAATTCGGACGTATCGCTACACAGAACGCAAAGAATGTTATCCTTCAGAAAATCCGCGAGGAGGAGAGAAAGGTAATATTTGACGAGTACAACAGCAAGGAAAAGGATGTTGTGACAGGTGTTGTTCAAAGATACATCGGAAAGAATGTCAGCATCAACTTAGGTAAGGCAGATGCACTTCTGACTGAGAGTGAGCAGATAAAGGGTGAGGTATTCAAGCCTACAGAGCGTATCAAGGTATATATCCTTGAGGTTAAGTCCACATCAAAGGGACCAAAGATTCTTGTTTCAAGAACACATCCTGAGCTTGTGAAGAGACTTTTCGAGTCAGAGGTTACAGAGGTTAAAGAGGGCATAGTTGAGATAAAGGCTATTTCACGTGAGGCCGGAAGCAGAACAAAGATTGCAGTATGGTCAAATGATCCAAACGTAGACCCTGTAGGAGCATGTGTAGGTATGAATGGTGCCAGAGTAAATGCTATCGTAAATGAGCTTCGTGGTGAGAAAATAGATATCATCACATGGGATGAGAATCCGGCAATACTTATCCAGAACGCACTTAGCCCTGCAAAGGTTATCTCTGTTATCGCAGATGCAGATGAGAAATCAGCAAAGGTTGTTGTTCCGGATTATCAGCTTTCACTTGCAATCGGTAAGGAAGGACAGAATGCAAGACTTGCAGCAAGACTTACAGGCTTCAAGATTGATATCAAGAGCGAGACACAGGCCAGAGAGTCAGGGGACTTCATGGATTATGAGAATGACTATGAAGAGGATGATTATGATGACGATTATGATTATTCGGATGATGAGCTTGCTGAGAACGAGAGATTAGCTGATACAGAACAGGCAGATGTACAGACAGAGGCTTTAGATACAGAGGCTGACGAGAACAAAGCAGCAGGTACAGAAAATGATGCGGCAGCTTTAGAAGCAGATGCTTCTGATATCGATGAGACAGATGATGCGGCAGATAGTGGTGATGAGCAGTAATGGCAAATAAAAAGATTCCAATGCGCAAATGCGTAGGCTGTCAGGAGATGAAGGAAAAGAAGTCACTTATTCGCGTGGTAAAGACAGCGGAGGGCGACATAATTCTCGATGACACCGGCAAGAAAAACGGCAGGGGAGCTTATATATGTAAGAGCCTTGAATGCTTTAAAAAGGCTAAAAAGACAAAGGCACTTGAGCGTTCCCTTGGTGTTAGTGTATCAGAACAGGTATATGAGGAGCTTGAAAAGGAGATGAACCAAATTGACAGATAGAGTACTTTCTATGCTGGGCTTAGCAGCAAAGTCAGGCAATGTGGTTAGCGGAGAGTTTTCTACAGAGAAAGCTGTAAAGACAGGAAAGGCATTTTTAGTGATAGTTGCAGATGATTCATCAGACAACACAAAGAAGCATTTTTCGGATATGACTGCTTTCTATGAGGTTCCGATTTATTTTTATAGTGACAAGGTGGGGTTAGGGAATGCAATAGGCAAAGAGTTTCGCGCTTCCCTTGCAGTAACGGATGAAAACCTTGCAAATGCAGTGATAAAAAAGCTGCAGTCGAATAAAACTGAATAATGGAGGAAAATAAATATATGGCAAAAATGAGAGTTCATGAACTTGCAAAAGAATTAAATATAAAGTCGCAGGACGTCATAGACACATTAAACGGCACACAGTTTGCTGTCAAAAATGTGCAGAGCGGTCTTGAGGATGAGGCACAGCAAATTGTACGAAAGAAGTACGCAAAAACAGAAGTAAAAAAAGAGGCACCTAAGAAGGAAGAAACTAAAAAGGATGAGGCTAAGGTAGCCGACAGACCAAAGAAAAAGGCAAGTATCACAGCTGTTTTCAATGCCCAGTACAGTAAGCAGGGTAGGAAGACAAATGGTGGAAACGGCAGCGGAAATAATGGAAATAACAGTTCGCAGCGCAGGAATGGCAATGGCAGACGCGATAATCAGTCATCACGTCCTGAGCAACACAGCATTATTAAGCCAAGACCTGTCGGAGAGAGAGCTATGCGCCCTATAAGTGAGCGTACAGCGGATCCGTATGCAGATATGAAGGTAACCAATTCGCGTCCGGCACGTCAGGCTGACGCTGATAGAAGAAGCGACAGACGTCAGGACAATGGCGAGAAAATCAACAACAGAAACACTGACAGAAATGCCGACAGAAGCAGAAATACGGACAGAAACAGCGATAGAAGAACAAACAATCGCGACAACAATAACCGAGATAACAGCAGAGACAATAATAGAGACAATAACAGAGGCTTCAGAAATGACTCCAGACGTCCTGCAGAGGGTGGCAGAAGCTTTGACAGAAATAATGACAGAAGCAGAAGCAATGACAGAAGCAGGAGCAATGACAGAAATAACGATAGAACAGGCAGCAGAGGTGATGACAGAAATCGTTTCAGGAAAGAAACAGTTGCAGTTGCAGCTCCTGATGATGTAAGAGGAAAGGAGAGCCGCGACAGAGGCAACGATAGAAAGAATAAGCATAATCACAATCAGAGCCAGAAGCAGGATAAGCTCGGAAAGAAGCAGGAGAATTACATCAATCTCGAGAAGCACGGCGGTAAGAAAAAGCCACAGCAGCCGAAGGCACAGCCAAAAGAGGATGAGAACGAGATTAAGACAATTTCTCTTCCGGAGAAGATTACAATAAGGGACTTAGCTGATAAGATGAAGGTTCAGCCTTCAGCCATCGTAAAGAAGCTTTTCATGAAGGGCGAGATGGTAACAGTTAACTCTGAGGTCGATTTTGCAGCTGCTGAGGAGATTGCTTTAGAGTTCAATTTCATATGTGAGGAAGAGGAGAAAGTCGATGTGATTGCAGAGCTTCTCAAGGAGGATGAAGAGGATGAGAGCAAGATGGTTCCTCGTCCACCTGTAGTCTGCGTAATGGGTCACGTAGATCATGGTAAGACATCACTGCTTGATGCCATCAGACAGACACGTGTTACAGACCGTGAGGCAGGTGGTATCACACAGCACATTGGTGCATCTGTTGTATCAATCAATGGCCAGAACATCACATTCCTTGATACACCGGGACATGAGGCATTTACAGCAATGCGTATGCGTGGTGCAAACTCTACTGATATCGCAATCCTTGTTGTTGCTGCAGATGATGGTGTAATGCCGCAGACTGTTGAGGCAATAAACCATGCAAAGGCAGCAGGTGTTGAGATTATCGTTGCAGTCAACAAGATAGATAAGCCAAGTGCCAATATCGACAAGGTTAAGCAGGAGCTCTCAGAGTATGAGCTTATCCCGGAGGATTGGGGTGGAAGCACAATATTCTGTCCTGTATCTGCACATACTAAGGAGGGTATCGACAATCTCCTTGAGATGATTCTTCTCACAGCAGAGGTGCTCGAGCTCAAGGCTAATCCTGATAGAAACGCAAGAGGTCTCGTAATTGAAGCACAGCTTGATAAAGGCCGTGGTGCGGTTGCCACAGTGCTTGTACAAAAAGGAACACTCCATGTCGGAGATCCTATCGCATGTGGAAGCAGCTATGGTAAGGTAAGAGCCATGATTGATGACAAGGGCCGCAGAGTAAAGGAGGCTAAGCCTTCTACACCTGTAGAGATACTTGGACTTAACAGTGTGCCTTCAGCAGGAGAGACATTTGTGGCATGCGATTCAGAGAAGGAGGCAAAGGCATTCTCTGACACATATATTTCAGAGGAGAAGAATAAGCTCATCGAGGATACAAAGGCAAAGATGTCACTTGATGATCTGTTCTCACAGATTCAGTCAGGCAACATGAAGGAGCTTGATATCATCGTAAAGGCAGATGTACAGGGTTCAGTTGAGGCTGTTAAGCAGAGTCTTGTCAAGCTTTCAAATGAGGAGGTTGTGGTCAAGGTCATCCATGGCGGCGTTGGTGCCATCAATGAGTCAGATGTTATCCTTGCATCAGCATCAAATGCAATCATCATTGGCTTTAACGTCAGACCGGATCCTGTTGCCAAGGCTACAGCAGACCGTGAGGGCGTAGATATCAGACTTTACAAGGTCATCTACAATGCAATCGAGGATGTATCTGCTGCCATGAAGGGTATGCTTGATCCTGTATTTGAGGAGAAGGTTATCGGACATGCGGAAATCAGACAGATTTTCAAGGCTTCAGGCGTTGGAAACATTGCAGGTTCATATGTGCTTGACGGATTTATGGAGAGAGGCTGCCGTGTCAGAATTAGCAGAGAGGGTGAGCAGATATTCGAGGGAGACCTTGCTTCACTCAAGAGATTCAAGGATGACGTCAAGGAGGTCAAGACAGGCTATGAGTGTGGTCTTGTATTTGACGGATTTAATGATATTCAGGAATTCGATATAGTTGAAGCTTACAAGATGGTAGAGGTTCCGAGATAATCATATATTGGTTATCTTGAATTAATGCAGCTATTCGGATAGTTACGGTTTAATATAAAAAGAAAGCGGGATTATATGAGAAAGAACAGCATAAAAAATATTCGTATCAACGAAGAGGTAATGCGTGAACTGTCAAATATCATACGCGGTGAGATAAAGGATCCGCGTATCAATCCCATGACAAGTGTTGTTGCTGTCGAGGTGGCACCTGATTTAAAGACAGCAAAGGCTTATATCAGTGTGCTTGGTGACAAGAAATCACAGGCTGATACACTTGCAGGACTTAAGTCAGCGGAGGGATATATACGCAGAACTCTCGCAAAGAACATCAATTTAAGAAATACACCTGCCATTACATTTATCATAGACCAGTCTATAGAGTATGGTGTTGAGATGTCTAAAAAGATTGATGAAGTAACAAAAAATCTCAAAGAGGATTAACAAAGAGGATTGATTATGACAGAGATTGATTCTATTTTAAAGGATGCACAATCAGTTGCCGTTTCCGGTCATGTGAGACCGGACGGCGACTGTGTCGGCTCAACACTTGCTGTATACAACTACATAAAGGATTATTATCCTGATATAAAGGCAAGGCTTTATTTAGAGCCAAGCCCAAACATCTTTAAGTTTATGCAAAGAGCAGATGAGATTGACAGTAGCTATGCGGATGATACAGTATACGATCTGTTCATAGCATGTGATTGCAGTGACACAGGCAGACTGGGAAGTGCAGCTAAGTATTTTGAGTCTGCAAAAAGGACACTTTGCATAGATCATCATGTTACAAATGGGGCCTTTGCAGACGCAAATTACATCTTTCCGGATGCGAGCTCGACCTGTGAGCTGGTGTTCGAGCTTCTGCCGAAGGAGCGCATCACAATACAGATAGCAGAGTGTATTTACACAGGCATGGTGCATGATACAGGCGTGTTCCAGTATTCATGCACTTCAAAAAAGACTATGGATATAGCAGGCTCCCTGATGGAGATGGGCATTGATTATTCAAGGATAATCGATGATACATTTTATACAAAGACATTTGCTCAGAACAAGATTATGGGGCAGGCACTTTTGAATGCTGCTTTGTATCTGAATGGTGATGTTATATTGTCTGCAGTATCGCGCGCTGAGATGGAGAAGTACGATGTGCTTCCAAAGCATCTCGACGGTATTGTGAATCAGCTGCGCGTGACAAAGGATATAAAGGTTGCTGTATTTCTCTACGAAAATGAGGATGGTACCTACAAGGGCAGCCTGCGCGTAAACGGTGATTACGATGTGGCAAAGGTTGCGTCGGTATTTGGCGGCGGTGGACATGTAAAGGCCGCCGGATTTACGATTGACGGACCGCTTGAGGTGGCAACAGACCGAATCCTTACGGCAATTAAGGATAATATTTAGGGAGAGATTCTTGGGCAGATGGTTAATGGAATAATCAATGTATACAAGGAAAAGGGCTATACAAGCTTTGACGTTGTGGCAAAGCTTCGAGGCATATTCCACCAGAAGAAGATTGGTCATACAGGTACACTTGATCCTGATGCGCAAGGCGTCCTTCCTGTCTGCCTTGGAAAGGCAACCAGAGTGTGTGACCTTTTGACAGATAAGGACAAGGTCTATAAAGCTGTGCTGCTTTTAGGACAGGAGACAGATACACAGGATATTTCAGGGCAGGTCTTAAATCAGGCTAAGGTCAATGTGACTGAGCAGGCGGTGTATGATGCAATATCACAGTTTATTGGCAGACAAAAGCAGGTGCCGCCAATGTATTCGGCTCTAAAGGTCAATGGGAAAAAGCTCTATGAGCTTGCCAGGGAGGGCAAGGTTATAGAGAGAAAAGCCAGGGATATCGAGGTGTTTGATATCAAGGTTGAAAGCATTGATTTGCCTGAGGTTACGATGACGGTGCACTGTTCAAAGGGCACATATATCAGGACGCTGTGTAATGACATCGGAGAGAGGCTGGGCTGCCATGGCTGCATGAAGTCACTGCTTAGAGTAAGGGTAGCAGGCTTTGACTTAGAGCATGCACTTACACTTTCACAGATTCAGTCAAAGGTGGATGAAGGCTGCTTTGATATGGTGATGCCTGTTGACGGAGTATTCGAAAATCTGCCGGCAGTGCATACTGCTTCAGATGCTGATAAGCTTGTCAGAAATGGAAATAAAATTCCGGCAGTGCTTACGGATTATTTAAAACACAGTGCTGACTCTGATATAAGATACAGAGTATACAATCATGAGGGCATATTTGTCGGGGTGTATTCGTATCTTGATGAGACCGGTGAGTTTAAGCCGGTTAAGATTTTTATGGAATAGAATAGTATACAGATATTATGGAATATATAAGCAAAACTCTGGATTTTCATGTCAAGGAGCCGTCCGTCATTTCTTTTGGAAAGTTTGACGGGCTTCACAGAGGACATGAATTTCTGATGGAAAAGCAAATTGAACAGAGCAATCTGCATGGCTACAAGCGCATCATATTTACGTTTGACATTCCTCCCAAATCGGAGGTACTTGGCGTTGAGTCAAAGGTTATAATCACAAACGATGAAAAAGAGTATGTGTTTGAAAAATCAGGTATTGACTATCTGATAGAGTGTCCGTTTGTGCCACAGGTGATGACGATGGAGGCGGATGCGTTTGTCAGATGGATAGTTAAAAGTCTTAATGTCAAGTGTATCATTGTCGGAGATGATTTCCGTTTCGGGCACAACAGGGCAGGAGACCATCGGATGCTTTCTGCGATGGCAGGAGAGCTTGGATACGAGCTTATTGTGGTGGACAAGATAAAGGATGGAGACAGGGATATAAGCAGTACCTATATCCGTGAGGAGATTGCGGCAGGACATATTAAAAAGGCGAATGAACTGCTGGGATATCCCTTTTTCATAAAAGGAAGAGTAGTGCATGGCAGAGCACTGGGCAGGACTATTGGCATTCCGACAGTCAACCTTTCAGTGCCGCACGATAAGCTGCTTCCGCCAAAGGGAGTGTATATGTCAAGAGTTCTTGTCAGGGACAACGGGTACCTTGGTGTAACCAATATAGGATGCAAGCCTACTATAGAGGGCAAAAATCCAATCGGTGCAGAGACATATATCATAGATTTTGGGCAGGATGTTTACGGACAGGATATCATGGTAGAGCTTCATAAGTTCGTAAGACCTGAGATGAAGTTTGATTCAATAGAAGCGTTAAAGAGCCAGATGAGTGCGGATATCAATTATACAATCAATTATGCAGGCAGTCACACATTCTAGTGTGGCTGTTTTTTTGTGAAATAACCCAAAATAACGAAAAAATGACAAATATTACGGAAATATTACGGAGAAATATTGACATTTTAACAATTTGTGATATACTCGTAAACATGGTATTATGGATAGCATGAACTGGAGGCTATATGAAAAATAAATTAAAATTAGGACAGGCAGCAGGCGTTGTAGCGTTTGCTATTATTATAGGAGCGGTATCTATGAGCTCAAGCAGCACGGTGGATGCCAGGACAACAAAGGCAGAGGCAAATAAAAACAGATCAGTGAATGCGGGTGTTGCGCTTAATCTGACAGATGCGGCAGATGCCACAGAGCTTCTCACAGCAGGGGTTACATCGGCTCTTACTTATTATGGAGCTGACGTATCGGTAGCGCAAAACGACAGCAATGTTGTTACTGCATCTGCTCAGGGTGCACAGGCTGGCGATACTGCACAGGAGACAGCTCAGACACCGACAGCCGCACAGACCTGTGGTTACACAAATCTTGGTATGTCAGTTATCAGCAGCGGAAACTTAAATATCAGACAGGAGGCTTCGACAGACAGTGAAGTGGTAGGCATCCTTACCAATCACAATGCCTGTGAGCTTCTTGAGGATGCCGGAGACTGGTATAAGGTTACATCAGGCAAAGTGACAGGATATGTAAGCAAGCAGTATCTTGTGACAGGAGATGAGGCAGAGTCTATTGCAGAACAGGAGATTAAAACTGTTGCCACTGTAAATACTGAAACACTGAATGTACGTGCAGAGAAGTCAACAGAGGCTGCGGTGCTTTCACAGGTTGGAAATTCAGAGGCATTTACAGTCAATTCTGTCGCTGACGGCTGGGTTGAGATAAGTGTGGATGATTCTGTCGGATATATATCACAGGATTATGTGACACTGGCACAGGCACTTCCTACTGCAAAGACAATTGAGCAGGTGAAGTATGGTGACGGTGTATCAGATGTAAGGGCATCGGTTGTATCATATGCATTACAGTTTGTCGGAAACAGATATGTGTGGGGAGGCACAAGCCTTGAGAATGGTGTTGACTGCTCAGGCTTCACAATGAGAATACTTGGAAAGTATGGAGTTTCGTTACCGCATTCATCAAAAGCACAGCCTTCATGTGGCACAAAAATCAGTGCATCTGAAGCAAAGCCGGGAGATTTATTCTTCTACGGAAGTGGAAGGAGTATCTCACATGTTGCAATTTATATCGGAAACGGACAGATTGTACATGCCAGCAACAAGCGTGATGGAATCAAGGTTTCAAATGCATATTACAGAAATCCGATTTGTGTCGCAAGATATTTGCCGGATTAATAAAAAAACAGTTTACAACAAATGTTTACTATGCTATACTGTATAGGTATGGTTTTGCCCATGTTCGGTAGTTGGACACTCCGACCTATTGCTGAGCATCATACAGTTATCAGGGCGCATTATAATATAAGGAGGATCAACAATGATCGCAAAGGAAAAGAAACAGGCTATTATCGCAGAGTACGGTAGAACACCAAATGACACAGGTTCACCAGAGGTTCAGATTGCAATTCTTTCAGCAAGAATCGCAGAGTTAACTGAGCATTTCAAACAGAACCCAAAGGATCATCACTCAAGAAGAGGAATGTTAAAGATGATCGGTCAGAGACGTGGATTACTTGCATACCTTAAGGAGATTGATATCGAGAGATATCGTTCACTTATCGAGCGTTTAGGACTCAGAAAATAGTATTTTCTTTAGAGCGGAGTAATTATTATTCCGCTCTATTATTGTTTTTATTATTGTTTTTTGAAAAGCAGAAGTAAGCCGAGACCACTAAAGAGTGCATGAGCGTACATGTATTGTTTAGTAGTTTCGGAAGAGGAATACACTTCTGCAAAAGAATTTTAAGGAGAATTAATATGTACAAAAGTTATTCAATGGAACTTGCCGGCAGGACTCTTACTGTAGATATCGGAAGAGTAGCAGCTCAGGCAAACGGAGCTGTTTTTATCAAGTATGGTGATACAACAGTCCTTTCAACAGCTACAGCATCTGACAAGCCACGTGACGGTGTGGATTTCTTCCCACTCAGCGTTGAGTTCGAGGAGAAGATGTACTCTGTAGGAAAAATTCCGGGTGGTTTTAACAAGCGTGAGGGAAAGGCATCTGAGAACGCCATCCTTACAGATCGTGTAATTGACCGTCCTATGAGACCTCTTTTCCCAAAGGATTACAGAAATGATGTTACATTAAACAACCTTGTCATGTCAGTGGATCCTGAGTGCCGTCCTGAGATAGTTGCAATGATCGGTACAGCTCTTGCTGTTCATATATCAGATATTCCGTTTGACGGACCATGCGCCATGACACAGATGGGACTTGTTGATGGAGAGTTTATCGTGAACCCTTCACAGAAGCAGTGGGATGAGGGCGATTTACAGCTCACAGTTGCTTCTACAAAGGAAAAGGTCATCATGATTGAAGCAGGAGCCAATGAGATTCCTGAGGATCAGATGATTGAGGCAATCTACAAGTGCCACGATATCAACCAGACAGTTATCGCATTTATGGATCAGATCCGTGATGAGATTGGCAAGCCAAAGCATGAGTATGAGAGCTGTGCTATTCCTGAGCAGATGTTCGAGGATATCAAGAAAATTGTTACTCCTGAGCAGATGGAGGAGGCAGTATTCACAGATGAGAAGCAGAAGCGTGAGGAAAATATAAGAGCTATCACAGAGCAGTTAGAGGAAGCCTTCGCTGACAATGAGGAGTACCTTGCAGTACTTGGTGAGGCTATTTACCAGTATCAGAAGAAGACTGTCAGAAAGATGATTTTAAAGGATCATAAGCGTCCGGACGGCCGTGCAATCAACCAGATCAGACCACTCGCAGCAGAGGTTGATTTGATTCCTAGAGTTCACGGCTCTGCAATGTTTACACGTGGACAGACACAGATTTGTGATGTTGTAACACTTGCTCCTTTATCAGAGATTCAGAAAATCGACGGACTTGATGCCAATATCACAACAAAGAGATATATGCATCACTATAACTTCCCTGCATACTCTGTAGGAGAGACAAAGGTATCACGTGGACCGGGACGTCGTGAGATTGGACACGGAGCACTTGCTGAGAAGGCACTTGTTCCTGTACTTCCAAGCATTGAGGAGTTCCCATATACTATCCGTGCCGTATCTGAGACATTTGAGTCAAACGGCTCTACATCAATGGCTTCAACATGTGCATCATGTATGTCACTTATGGCTGCAGGTGTTCCGATTAAGGCTATGGTTGCCGGAATCTCATGCGGACTTGTAACAGGCGATACAGATGATGATTTCCTTGTACTTACAGATATCCAGGGTCTTGAGGATTTCTTCGGAGATATGGATTTCAAGGTAACAGGTACACATAAGGGTATTACAGCTATCCAGATGGATATCAAGATTCACGGACTTACAAGACCTATCGTTGAGGAGGCAATCGCGAGAACACGTGAGGCACGTCTCTACATCATGGATGAGGTCATGAGCAAGGCAATCGCTGAGCCTAGAAAAGAAGTAAATGAGTGGGCTCCAAAGATTGAGCAGATTACAATCGATCCATCAAAGATTGGTGATGTTGTCGGACAGAAGGGTAAGACAATCAACGAGATTATCGACAGAACCGGTGTCAAGATCGATATCACAGATGATGGCGCTGTTTCAGTTTGCGGAACAGATAAAGAGATGATTGCAAAGGCAATCGACATGATTAAGATTATCACAACTGATTTTGAGCAGGGACAGATCCTTGAGGGAACAGTTGTAAGCATCAAGGAGTTCGGTGCTTTCATCGAATTTGCTCCTGGTAAAGAGGGAATGGTTCACATTTCTAAGATTGCAAAAGAGAGAATCAACAGAGTAGAGGATGTACTCACACTTGGAGACAAGGTAAAGGTTGTTTGCCTTGGCAAGGACAAGATGGGAAGAATCAGCTTCTCTATGAAGGATGTAAAAGAGGATTAATTAATATACGTTAAAGTATGACAATAGTATCCAACAAAGGGCTGCACGCAGGTGCAGTCCTTTTAATATATGAAATTATAGTAATGAGGTTTGTGTTAGGACAAAACAGGTGCGTTTGTGTCATATTGTGAAAACGAATCATATACTAAATTAAAAAATAAAATAATAATGAAAAATGCGAAATATAGTATAAATGCAAATCTGGTATATAAAAATGGATATAGTGGTAAAAATGTCAATATAGCAGTGCTTGATACGGGTGTGTTTAAACACAAACAGCTTGATGGGTGCATAAAGCACTTTATGGATTTTGTGGGTGGAAAGGAGACATGTTATGACGATAACGGGCATGGTACACATGTGTGCGGTATATTATCGGCTGCAGATATAGGCATGGCTCCGGGGGCAGGACTATATGTGTTTAAGGTGCTTGATTATCTTGGCATGGGACAGACGTCGGATTCAATTCGTGCACTTAAGTATATAAAAGAAAACTGTGTCAGACTTAATATAAAAATACTCAACTTCTCTGTAGGATATCTGCCATGTTCTGATACAGCAGAGCGTGTTAAGATATTGAAGCTGATAGATGAATTGTGGGATATGGGAGTGGTAGTTGTTGCAGCAGCGGGCAACTACGGCCCGGCACCGTTTTCTGTAACTGTGCCGGGAATTTCAAGAAAAATAATAACAGTCGGAAGCTTTGATGATATAAGAAGTGGCAAAGGTCCGACCGATTGCTGTATTGTAAAGCCTGAGATTCTGGCTCCCGGGCATGATATCATAAGCCTTGGAACGAGGGATGGCACATATGTAAGAAAAACAGGTACTTCAATGGCTACACCGATTGTGTCAGGTGCCATAGCACTTCTATTGGAAAAAAATCCAAATATGAGACCGGAGGCGGTTAAGCTAGCCCTGTATAATACATGTGACAGGGCAGGGGATAGTCACAAAGGCTCGTGGGGAATTATAAATGTTGATAAATTGGTGGGAATATTATAATATGTATTAGAGATTTATTATAGATAATATAGGAAATATTAGGTTGTATAATAGTAATTTCGTGGTAGGGCTTAGATGAGGAAAATATTACAAAAACTGCTTTCAAAGCTATTTATCGTTTCAACAATAATAATCATACAGATGATATGGTGGTTCTTTTTGTTTTATACGGCATCTGTTGCCAGCAGGGTGTTTCAGGATCTGCTGTATGTGGCAGCCATATTGCTTTCGCTTTATATTGTCAACAGGCGGATGAAAATGTATATAAAAATGTCATGGATATTTTTGATACTGAGTGTTCCAATCGTTGGTATTCCGTGCTATTTCTTTTTCGGAAGACCGGAGCTTACGTCGAAGACACAGAAAAGAATGGCAAGAATTGTGGAAGCATATGCGCCGCTTCGGCCTGAGAACGAGCTGCTAAATGAGACACTCAGACTGACAGATATGGATGCATACAGACAAAGCAGGCTTATCACTCAAAATCAGAAATATCCACTGTATGCGGAGGACTGCACAGAGTACTTTAAATCAGGTGAGGAGGCTTTTGGGAGCATTTTAAAAGATTTAAGGTCAGCTGAAAAGTTTATCTTTATGGAGTATTTCATAATCGGCAGTGGCGTTATGCTTGATCAGATACTTGATATACTCAAAGAAAAGGTAAAGCATGGAGTTGTGGTGAGAATCATATATGATGATTTTGGCAGCATAAATGCCATTCCGCCACATTTTATAAAGGAGATGGAGAGCATCGGAATACAGACCAGACGCTTCAATCCATATAAGCCCATGCTTTCAGTAATTATGAATGACAGGGATCATAGGAAGATACTGGTGATAGACGGACGTGTGGCGCATACCGGTGGTTACAATATAGCAGATGAGTATATCAACAAAAAAATCAGGTTTGGTTACTGGAAGGATGCCGGTATCCGTGTGGAGGGAGAGTGTGTAAACAGTTTCACGACGATGTTCCTTGAGATGTGGAATTATATCAATAAGGACAATGCTGTGCATGATGAATATCTGAATCCACACAATACCTTCAGCCAGTCAGAGGAAAGCGGTTTTGTCCAGCCGTTTTGCGATTCTCCACTTGAGCATGATGATGTAGGAGAGAATCTGTATGTGAGTATCATCTCAAGAGCTAAAAAATATGTTTATATTTTTACACCATATCTGATACTTGGAACGGAGCTGTCACATGCTATGATATCGGCAGCCAGGTCAGGTGTTGATGTGCGTATTGTTGTACCTAAGATTCCCGATAAAAAGCTCATTTATCTGCAGACAAAAGCCAATTTCAGACCTCTTATCGAGGCGGGGGTAAGGATATATCTATACACACCCGGCTTTATACATTCTAAGTGTATAGTGGCAGATGATGATACTGCGATAGTTGGCACATGCAATCTGGATTTCAGGAGCATGTACTGGAATTTTGAGGATTTTGTATACATGTACAGGACTCAGTGCATCGGAAAAATAAAAGAGGATGCGATAGAGACGTTTGCGGTTTCAGAGGAGGTGTATGAGGAAAGCACAAATGATATCTCATTTGCAGGCAGGCTGCTGCAGAGTATTTTGCAGCTTTTTGCACCGCTTTTGTAAATGTGTCTGTAAAGCGTCTGATAAAAATCTGTTGAATAATGTTACAAGTTGTAATATAATAATCCAAGCGATTGCGTAAGCGACGCACGAAGAAACTGAATATGTAGCATAAAGGTGTCGGAGCAGACAAGCATTTGAAGCTGATTTATGACAGGCGATGTGAAGCTGGCTCCGGTGAAAAGGGAAACAGGTGCAAATCCTGTACGAACTCGTCACCGTAATTAAGGAGTGACGGCCAATAAGTCACTGGGCAACCGGGAAGACGGCCGAAGCAATGATATATAAGCCGGGATACCTGCCTTTGTGTTGTACGGAAACAATAGTGTTTCAAGCCACGAGTAACTGGCTGTACGTGATGAAATAATTATAATTACAGACAAGGTTATGATAGCCGTATAGTCTGGGTTAGAAGGATTTTGACATGTATAGCTCTTTGACATAATAGTACAAAGAGCTTTTATTTTTGACACTTTAAATGTTTTCGTCTTACATATTTAAAACATGTGCAGCTTAATAGCTGCAAGGAGAATGAAAAGGAGAAAACATGAAAAAGAAATTAGTAGTAGTACTGATGGCAGCAGTTATGGCTATGACAGCAGTGACCGGCTGTGGCAGCAAGGCAGATGATGCAAAGAATGATACACAGGCATCTAAGACTTCAGAGAGTGAGACAAGCGCAAACGCAGATCAGGAGGCAGCAATGCATGTGGCAGATTTAATCGATGCAATCTACGTGCAGGAGAGAACAGATGATACAGACAAGCAGTGCAAGGAGGCTAAGGAGGCCTGGGACAAGCTCACAGACGCACAGAAGGAGCTTGTAGAGGGAGAAAATGCTGATCCTGACTATTTCGGCAGAGATACAGGCGATGCTTCAAAGGATGATCCGAGAAACCAGGATGATATCGGCGAGAACGAGATTCTTGTAGTAAGCTTTGGTACATCCTTCAACAACAGCCGTGTGGCTGATATCAAGGGTGTGGAGGATGCAATAGCAGCTGCAAATCCTGACTGGTCAGTCAGAAGAGCCTTCACAGCACAGATTATCATCAATCATGTACAGGCAAGAGATGACGAGAAGATTGACAATATGGATCAGGCACTTGAGCGTGCAGTCAAAAATGGTGTAAAGAATCTTGTGGTACAGCCTACACACCTGATGCATGGCGCAGAGTACGACGAGCTTTCAGAGGCTGTAGAGAAGTATAAGGACAAATTTGAGTCTGTAAAGATTGCAGAGCCACTCCTAGGTGAGGTTGGAAGTGATGCAACAGTTGTAAATGAGGATAAAAAGGCCGTTGCAGAAATTCTTACAGAGGAAGCTGTAGAAAAGGCAGGTTATGACAGCCTTGATGCTGCAAAGGAAGAGAGCACAGCATTTGTATTTATGGGACATGGAACAAGCCATACAGCAAAGATTTCATACAGCCAGATGCAGAGCCAGATGACAGATTTGGGTTATGAGAACGTATTTATCGGAACTGTAGAGGGTGAGCCGGAGGATACATCATGTGAGTCTGTCATTGAGAAGGTGTCAGCCGCTGGTTACAAGAATGTCATTCTTCGTCCGCTTATGGTTGTTGCAGGAGACCATGCCAACAATGATATGGCGGGAAGCGATGATGATTCATGGCTTTCACAGTTTAAGGCATCAGGAAAGTTCGATAAAATCGATACACAGATTAACGGACTTGGTGAGATTGAGGGTATCCAGAAGCTTTATGTTGAGCATACAGCGGCTGCTATGAGCAAGTAGCAGTTACTTAAATGTATAGTGGGGAAGCTATAAAATAACAGGAGCAGTATATCAGACATGAGAAAATTATTCAGAAACAAGTTTACTTATATCGTTGCAATGACACTGGTTTGTGCCATGAGCTTGGCAGCCTGCGGTAATAAGAATGCAAAAGCTGAAACAGAAAGCAAAAAAGCAGTGCAGGACGCGACAGAGAGCACAAAAAAGGCTGAAAAAACAGAAAAGATAGCACTTTCAGATGGTACATATACAGCAGAGTTTACTACAGACAGCTCAATGTTTCATGTGAATGATGCATACGACAACAAAGGTACACTCACCGTGAAGGACGGCAAGGCAACAATACATGTTGCTCTTACATCCACACACATTGTAAATCTCTTTTTGGGAACAGCAAAGGATGCCTCAAAGGACAAGGCTGAGCTTTTAGAGCCAACTGTTGAGACTGTCGATTGTGGCGATGGCACAACTGAGGAGGTCAATGCGTTTGATATACCGGTTCCTGTTTTGGATGAGGAATTTGACCTTGCACTTATCGGTACAAAGGGCAAATGGTATGACCACAAGGTAAAAGTTTCAAATGCCACACCTGCGGACGCAGATGCAAGCGTATCTGAGAGTGCAGGAAAAGAGCTTCCTGACGGAACATACAATATCAATCTCGATTTCGAGGGCGGAAGCGGTAGGGCGAGCATTGCATCACCGGCTGAGGTGACTATAAGCGGTGGAGCCGCTACTGCAACAGTGCAGTGGAGCAGTCCAAACTATGACTATATGATAGTTGACGGACAGAAATATATGCCTGTAAATACAGACGGCAATTCTGTATTTGAAATTCCGGTTAAGCTTGATACACCTATGCAGGTTATCGGAGATACAGTTGCTATGAGCAAGCCGCACGAGGTTGAGTACACACTCACCTTCCATTCAGATTCTGCTACAGAGGTGCTTGGTGAGGATGGAGAATAATTAAGCTATGCATGGAAGAAAAAAGATAATTATATATATATTGATATCAATTATAGGACTGTTCTGGCTGTCAGGCTGTGACAGTCCTTCTTCCGATTCAGGGAATACCGAATCGAAGGCTGAGGCTGAGGCACAAAACGGTCTTATATATAAGAGCAGTATGAAGCTTTTATATGCAAAGAATTTTTCTGTTGACTATTATGAGGGTGGATACAAGATACTTACGACAAAGGACGGTACCAAAATACTTACCGTGCCAAAGGGCAGAAAGACTCCAAAGGATATTGACAAGGATATTATTGTATTGAAGGAGCCTGTAAGTGATTTGTATCTGGTCGCATCAGGGGTGATGGATATGTTTGACAAGCTTGATGCAGTGGACACTATTAAATTTTCGGGGCTAGACAGTGACGGCTGGTATATTGACAGTGCAAGAAAGGCTCTTGAAAGTGGCAGAATGCTTTATGCCGGCAAATATTCAAAGCCCGATTATGAGCTTTTGGTGTCAGAAAACTGTTCACTTGCCATAGAAAATACTATGATTACCCATTCGCCGCAGGTAACGGAAAAGCTTAAAAGCTTTGATATCCCTTCAATAATCGAGTACTCAAGCTATGAAGAGGAGCCGCTCGGCAGAGTGGAGTGGGTGAAGTTTTTCGGAGCACTCACAGACAGGGATGAAAAGGCCGATGAGCTCTTTAATGAGCAGGTGGATATTGTAAATCGCATCGCGAAGACAGATACTGCTGCAAATGATGATAGCAGACCGACAGTTGCATTTTTCTATATCACGTCCAATGGACAGGTTCAGGTGCGCAAAAGCACAGATTATGTGCCAAAGATGATTTCGCTTGCTGGCGGAAAATATATTTTTGATGCGTCAAATGACGACGATACAGGCAGGTCAACCATGAATATGCAGCTTGAGGATTTCTACAATGGAGCAATAGATGCTGACTATCTGATATATAACAGTGCGATAGACGGCGGTGTGAAGAATCTGAATGAGCTTTTGGATAAGTGCCCGGTGCTTGCTGATTTTAGGGCAGTCAAAGACGGCAATGTATTTTGCACCACGAACGATATGTATCAGCAGTCTATGTCCATCGGATATATGATTGATGATATGCATTCGATGATTACAGGTGCACCCGACAGCAGCATGAAATATCTGTTTAAGCTCAGATAACTGTGATTTGTGGAATGTGTGTGGTGGGCTGAATTGTTAACGGATATGACAGAATGCAGGAAAATCAATAGCACAAAAAGATAAAAAGCGGAGCTATAACATGGAAAAAACCAGAAAAATAAGGTGTTTTACAACATTTATTATTCTTATAATCTTAATTATTATATTGCTTATCATGAATGTGTGCATAGGAACTGTACATATATCGTTTAAGGCTGCATTTGCGACAATTTATGACCACTCAGACAGGGTAGGACGTATTGTGTGGGATATCCGCATGCCAAGAGCTATTGCAGCGATGATACTGGGTGGGGCATTAGCGCTTGCAGGATATCTTTTGCAGACTTTTTTTCATAATCCAATCGCGGGACCTTTTGTGCTCGGCATATCATCGGGGGCTAAGATGATTGTGGCACTTGTTATGGTATTTTTACTTGGAAATGCCATACGTGTGAGCTCACTGGCCATGATTGCAGCAGCGTTTTTGGGAGCAATGCTTTCAATGGGTTTTGTGCTTATCATTTCAAGAAAGGTAAGCAGCATGTCAATGCTTGTGGTGAGCGGTGTCATGATTGGCTACATATGCTCTGCGGTGACTGAGTTTGTGGTGACATTTGCAGATGATTCCGACATAGTAAACCTGCATAACTGGTCAAGGGGAAGCTTTTCGGGCATGACCTGGGACAGCGTTGGGGTGATGAGCATTGTGGTGGGAATCACATTTATTTTAGTTTTTCTCATGTCAAAGCCACTTATGGCATATCAGCTCGGAGAGTC
>UMJO01044708.1_pt1 | contig 20324 bp, 18 predicted proteins | sample 1966081 | NCBI WGS metagenome assembly UMJO01 (sample SAMEA4836152, study PRJEB28245) | human gut metagenome | biome: gut microbiome; material: fecal sample | place: Denmark | collected 2008 | reverse complement strand
TTTTAGCAATTTCTAAAATAATATAATTTATAAAATATAAAAAAACGAAACTTAAAAATCAGTTAATCATTGAATAAAATAATAATTTATAATATAATAGAATTATAAAATACAAGAAAGAGAGGCTGAAAGTATGAAGCAAGAAAGTAATATGCAAAAAAAATCACGGTTTATAAAAAGAATTGTCTTAGAAGCGGAAAGAAATTTAGAAGTGAATTTAAGAGAATTTGGAACTCATGCATTAATAATACCATATAGGAAAAAAGATTTTTTAAAAATCAAAGAATATATGGAAGAAATAAATGAAGAAGCTGCCAAAAGAAAAATGCCTTTTAAAGCATTTGAGCTAAAAGAATTTCCGGGAGAAATCAGATTTGCATATATTTATTTCTAAAATATTCATACAAAAAAGATCGGAATACAAATTTCCGATCTTTTTAAATGATATTCTTCTTTATAGAATCAACAACAATAGCACATATAATAAATTCAATAGCAAAACTTAAACTTAGTTGAAACATTAATAATCCTATATAATAAAGATTAGGAAAAGTAAATAAGAATATATATGCAAGTAAAATAAAAATAGATAGTAAGCAAATTGCAAAAGAAAATATAAATCCATTTTTTAAAATCTTCAAAGTCTTTTTATCTAAATTTTTATATGTATTAATAAAATTTTTTATCATAATTACACTCCTATAAATATTTTTATGTAAATTAATATTAGCATATAAAAAATATAAAAACAATGGAAATATAAGGCACAAATAGAGTATGCTTTAATAAAAAGGATAAAGAAAATGAATTTATTTCATAAGATAGTTTGAAATATTAAAAATAAGTTTATTTTAGATAAGAGGTAATGATTTTTAAAAATTTACAGGAAATAAAAAAATAACTATCTCATATATCATATATAAGATAGTTATTAAAAATAAAAACTATGCATAATCTTTATTTAATTTTAAGCCATAGCTGCGTTTAATTTTTTTGATAAGTTAGATTTTTTTCTAGCTGCTGTGTTTTTAACAATAACACCTTTTGAACAAGCTTGGTCTATTTTTTTAGTTGCTTCAGAAAATAGAACTTTAGCTTCTTCTAAATTTCCAGCTTCAATAGCTGATTCAAATTTCTTAACAGCTGATTTATATCCAGATTTTATCATATTATTTCTTAAAGTTTTTTTCTCAATTACTTTAACTCTTTTTTTAGCTGATTTAATATTTGGCATATCTATAAGCACCTCCTCTTAGTCTATATTACACTATAACATATGATATTCTAACATAATATTTTGTAAAATGCAAGTAAAATTCAAAATTATTATTGTAATATTAAAAAACTTATGATATATTGTAAAAAGAATGTAATAATTATTTTTATTTTAAATAAGGTAATAACTTACATTACCATATGTACTTTGTAAGGAAGGATGGGATTTATATGATAGCAATAGGTTGTGACCATGGTGGATACAAATTAAAAGAAGAAATAAAAAAATATTTAGAAGAAAAAAATATAGAATATAAAGACTTTGGATGTATGAATGAAGAAAGAGTAGATTACCCTAATATAGCAAAAGAAGTTGCAAAGGCAGTTCAAAGTAAAAAATGCGAAAAAGGAATATTGATATGTCGTTCAGGAATTGGAATGAGCATGGTAGCAAATAAATTTAAAGGAATTAGATGTGGATTATGCCATAACGAATTTACAGCAAAATATTCAAGACTACATAATGATAGCAATATTCTTGCAATGGGAGCAGATGATGTAACAATTAATGATGCAATATGTATATTAAGAATGTGGCTAGCAACAGAATTTGAAGGTGGAAGACATAAAGAAAGAGTTGAATTAATAGAAGAAATAGAAAAAGAAAACATGAAATAGCATGGAGGAATTTTTATGTGGGGAGATATAGCAATAGCATTTCTATTAGCTTTTATTGTGACATTTATGGCGACACCATATACAATAAAAATTGCACATAAGGTAGGAGCGGTAGATGTACCAAAAGACCAAAGAAGAATGCACAAAAAAGCAATGCCGAAATTTGGTGGACCAGCAGTAATATTAGGATTTTTAGTATCTGTAATATATTTGCTAATAGTAATGAGTATGGAAAATACAATAAATTTATTTGGAACTGAACAATATGGAATGAAACTTTTAGGAATATTTTTTGGAATACTAATAATTTCAATTACCTGTATAATAGATGATATAAAAACAATAAAACCATTAACAAAATTAGCAGGACAAGTTCTAGCTGCAATAGTGGTTGTTGCGTTTGGAGTAAGAATTAATGAATTTCAGATTCCATTTGTGCAAAATGTACAGCTTCAAGAAATATTTTCAATATTTATAACAATAGTATGGATAGTTGGTGTTACAAATGCAATAAATTTAATAGATGGATTAGATGGACTATCATCAGGAATATCAGTAATATCAGCAATATCATTATTAATAATATTTGTATTAAATGACTCATCAATGGTGGCAATATTATTAATAACAGCATTAGCTGGAGCATTAGTTGGATTTTTACCATTTAATTTTTCACCAGCCAAAACATTTATTGGTGATACAGGTTCAAATTTTTTAGGATTTTCATTATCAATAATATCAATACTAGGGGTGGCAAAAACATATACAGTAGCAGTTATTGTATTACCACTAATAGTATTAGGATTACCATTATTTGATACACTTTGGGCAATAATTAGAAGATTAATAAAAGGAAAGTCAATAAAAGCAATATTTAAAGCTGACAAAGGACATTTACATCATAGGATAGTTGCAAAAGGATTTAGCCAAAAACAAGCTGTACTAATACTATATGGTATTTCAGCTACATTTGGAATATTTGCAGTAATAATGTTAGAAAGTGGAGTATGGAAAGCATTATCATTTTTATTAATGGTAATTGTAGCAATAGCCTTAGGATATAGAAACTTTAAAATAGAAAGATCAGAAACGCAAAGATATGAATGTATAGAATGTAAATATATATATAATCCAAAATTCGGAAATGAAAAAGCTGGAATAAAACCAGGAACACCATTTGAAGATTTACCAGAAGATTGGGTATGCCCAGTTTGTGGAGAAGGAAAAGATATGTTTGAAATACATAATTAAATTGAGAAGATTTCGGGGTCAGAGATGATTTCGGGGTCGGAGACAAAAATCATGATTGGGAATAGAAATAATTATTTTAATTTATTTTTAGTTATCCAATCATGATTTTTGTCTCTGACCCCGAAGTCATCTGACCCCAAAGTTTCCCGACCCCGAAATCACCAAATTTATTCTAATTATATAATTAATTTACAAAATTAATAAAAAAACTATACAAAAATCAAAAAGTAATGATATAATTAGGCAAATACTTAAATATATGAAATGGAGGAAAAAATTTTGGGAAATATAGTATTATTAGATGATTTAACAATAAACCAAATAGCAGCAGGAGAAGTTATTGAAAGACCAGCATCTGTAATAAAAGAAATGGTAGAAAATTCAATAGATGCAGGAGCTAATAATATAACAGTTGAAATAAAAAATGGCGGAATATCATATATAAAAGTAACTGATAATGGAAAAGGAATAGCACAAGACGACTTAGAAATAGCTTTTGAAAGACATGCTACTAGTAAAATAAGGTCAGCAGATGATTTAGATACAGTAACATCTATGGGGTTTAGAGGAGAAGCGTTAGCAAGTATTGCAGCTATTGCGACAGTTGAATTAGTATCAAAAACAAAAGAACAAGATGTGGGATATAGAGTAGTAGTAGAAGCAGGAGAAATATTAAATAAAGAAGAAACTGCATGTCCAGTAGGAACATCAATAACAGTTAGAAATTTATTTTTTAATACTCCTGTAAGATATAAATTTTTGAAAAAGGATTATACAGAATCAGGATATGTTGAAGATGTAATTACAAGAATTGCATTAGTTAATCCTAATATTGCAATAAAATTAATTAATTCTGGAAAAACTGTAATACAAACAAATGGAAATGGAGATATGAAAAGTGTTATTTATAGCATATATGGAAGAGATATAGCTAATGGAATAATGGAGGTATCATATAAATATGAAGATATAAACATTACAGGAGTAATAGGAAAACCAGAAATTGCAAGGTCAAATAGATCCAACCAATTATTTTTTGTTAATAAAAGATACATAAAAGATAAAGCTTTGACAGCAGCAACAGAACAAGCATATAAAGGATTAATTCCAATAGGAAAATTTGGATTTGTAGTATTAAATATAGATATGAATCCAGCAAAAGTAGATGTAAATGTGCATCCGGCTAAATTAGAAGTGAGATTTGAAGAAGAAAGTAAGATATTTCAAGCAATATATCATTCGATAAAAGATAGTTTATTAAAAACAGAATTAGTTGCAAATTCTGAAAAATCAATGCATACAGAAGATAATAATAACATGAACGAACAAAAAAGCAATTCATATAGAGAACTTTCTTTTGAAGAAAGACTTAGAAACTTAAAAGAATCTAAAAAGGAAAATCAAGCCGGAGGTTTATTTTCTTTTAGAAAGCAAAATCAAAAGCAAATAGAAGAATATACTGAGGAAGAAAGTAAAATAAAAACTAATGTAGTAGAGGAAAATAACTCACCAAACAATTTCAAAGTAGGAGAACCAATAAATACCTCTGATGTTTTAGAGCAACTTAAAAAACTAAAAGAAAATATGGAAAAAGAAATCCAAAACAAAGAAAATTTAAAAGAAGAACAAAATCAAAAATTAGAAGAGGAAGGCATAGAATATACAACAGATAAGAATGAAGAAACAAAAGCAAACATTGAAACCACAAACACAGTAGAATCAACAGATTTAGAACAAACTGTGGAAAACAAAGAAGAACAAATAAAAGAAATGGACTTAAAAACAGAAGAAATCATTGAAAATATAGAAAATCCAGAAATAAAACAAGAATTTAAAGAAATAAAAGAAAAAATGCAAAAGTTAAATGACAATCCACAAGTTGTTACTGATGATTTTAATGAAATGTACACAAAATTATTTGGGAATCCACCAATACAAGAGATAAAAGAAGAGGAAGAGACAAATACAAATGTAAGTGATATTATAAATAGTAATGTATCAATGTTTGATGAAATAGAAGAATATAAAAAGCCAAATTATAAATTTATTGGAATTGTATTTAAAACATATATAATTTTAGAAATAGACCAAGAAATGTATATTTTAGATCAACATGCAGCACATGAAAGAATTATGTATGAAAAAGTAAAGAAAAATTATTATAGTGAAACATCAAAAGACTCACAAATGCTATTATTACCAGATGTAATAACATTAACTCACAAGGAAATGGATATTGCAAAAGAAAATATGCAAATGTTTGAAAAAGCAGGATTTTCATTAGAAGAATTTGGAGAAAATACAATAAAATTAACAGGAGTTCCAACTGTATGTGTAGATTTAGATAATAAAGAATTATTTTTAGAAACTTTAGACGAAATAAATACAGTAGCAAGAACTGCGAAACAAGAAAAAGAAGAAAAATTTATAGCAACAGTAGCATGTAAGGCGGCAGTTAAAGCAAATATGGCGTTAGGAGTACAAGAGGTTGAAAGTTTAATGGATAAGTTATTAGCATTACCAAATCCATTTACTTGCCCTCATGGAAGACCAACAGCTATAAAAATGACAAAATATGATATAGAAAGAAAATTTGCAAGAAAATAAAACTAATGAAAATAAAAAGGAAAGGAGTATGTAATATAGTAGTTAAATATATTACATAAAAAAGTAAATGGCAATTATACTAATAGTTACAATTTTTATATTTGTAATAAGTGCAATATGGATATGGAATAATCTAGGAAGCATGGAAAAAAATAAAAAAATAGCATTTATAATTATAGGATTTGTACTAATGTATATAATAACTCTATTAATATTTTTAACAACAAAAAAAGCAATAAATTATCCAAATATTGAAATAGAAAATATAATAAGAAATACATTAGTAATGATTTTTACAGGTTTAAATTCATTAATAATTTTGCCATATTTAGCAAAATTGTTAGGAAAAACAATAGAAACAGAAATTGAAAAAGAAGAAATAACAAAAAAAATTATTATAATATTAATAATATTTTTAGTAGCAATTTTTATGGAAGCAAGTTATCTAAAAAGTACACAACAAGGAATATTAAACATATATAGTGAGGTGCAAGATGCAGAAAGATAAGGTTATAGTAATATGTGGTCCAACTGCTTCGGGAAAAACAGCGTTATCTATTGAATTAGCCCAAAAAATAAATGGGGAAATAATATCATGTGATTCAATGCAAATTTATAAAGATATGGATATAGGAACAGCAAAACCAACAAAGGAAGAAATGCAAGGAATACCACATTATCTATTAGATTGCATTTATCCAAATGAAAGATATAGTGTAGCAGATTATAAAAAATCAGCAAAAAAAGCAATAAAAGAAATTATAGAAAAAGGAAAAGTACCAATAATTGTTGGAGGAACAGGTTTATACTTAGATAGCTTAATATATGAAATAGAGTATCAGGAAATAGAATTTGATAAGGAATATAGAAAAGAACTAGAAGAACAAGTAGAAAAAGAAGGCTTAGAAAAATTATACGAAGAAGCAAAAGATATAGACCCATTAGCCACAGAAAAAATAAGTAAAAATGATAAAAAAAGAATTTTAAGGATTCTAGAAATTTATCATGCGACAGGAAAAAATAAGACGGAGCAAGAAAAAGAATCAAGAAAAAATGAGGTAGAATATGATTATAGAGTTTATGCACTAAACTGGGATAGAGAAAAACTATATGATAGAATAAATAAAAGAGTAGATATAATGTTTGAACAAGGACTAATTCAAGAGGTAAAAAATATTTTGAATAAATATAAAGAATTTCCAACAGCTATGCAAGGATTAGGATATAAAGAGGTTGTTGAATTCTTACAAAATGAATGTAATAAAGAAGAAATGATTGAAAAAATAAAAATGGAAACAAGAAGATATGCTAAAAGGCAATTAACTTGGTTTAGGAAAAACAAGCAAACTATATGGTTAGACGGAGAAAATGAAATACAAAATAATATTAAAATTATTTTGGAGGGAATAAATTGGAAGAACAACTAAAAAAAGATAAAGAAAACAAAAAACTAAAGCTGAAATTGAATAATAAAAAAATAATATTATTTGTTATTTTATTAGTAATAGCTATTTATTTAATATATACGATATATTTATTAGTGAAACAACCAACTAAAATTTTTACACTAGAAGAAGGAACGCTTTCTTCGGAAGAAACAAATATTGGGTATGTAATAAGAAATGAACAAGTAATTCAAGGACAGAATTATAAAAATGGAATGGAAAGAATAAAGTCAGAAGGAGAAAAAACAGCAGTAAATGAACCAGTGTTTAGATATTACAGTAAAAATGAAGAAGATTTAAAAACTAAAATAGCAGAATTGGATTCTAAAATACAAGAAGCTATGTCAAAAGAAACAGATATTTTTACTTCTGATATGAAATCAATCGAAACTCAAATAGATGCAAAATTGCAAGAAATAAGTAAAATAACAGATGTAACAAAATTACAAGAATATAAGAAGGAAATTAGTAATCTTATAACAAAAAAAGCTAATATAGCAGGAGATACAAGTCCACAAGGTTCGTATTTGAAAGAACTAATAAATAAAAGAAAAGAATATGAAAAACAATTGAATTCAGGAGCAGAATATGTAAAATCCCCAATGAGTGGAGTAGTGTCATATAAAGTAGATGGTTTAGAAGATGTATTAAAACCAACAAATGATTGCTTTGCAGCATTAAATAAAGAATATTTAGACAAGCTTAATTTAAAAACTGGAAAAATAGTTCCAACAAGTGAAGAATCAGGAAAAATAATTGACAACACATCATGCTATATTGCAACAATAACAAATTCGGAAAATGCTAAAAATGCAAAAGTTGGACAAAAAGTAGAAATAAGATTACCAAGCAATAAAGAAACAAAAGCAGAAATAACATATATATCCCAAGAAGGAGATGATGATATTTTATTAATTCTAAAAATAAATAAACATGTAGAGGAATTAATAGAATATAGAAAAATATCTTTTGACTTAATATGGTGGAGCGAAAATGGATTGAAAGTTCCAAACCAAGCAATAATAAATGAAAATGAATTGAATTATGTTATAAGAAACAGAGCAGGATACCTAGATAAGATATTAGTTAAAGTTGTAAGAAAAGGAGAAAAATATTCATTAGTAAAACCGTATAATACAGAAGAATTAAAAGAATTAGGATTTTCAAGTAATGAGATAATTTCATATAAAAAGATAACATTATATGATGAAATTGTATTAAATCCAGATGTAAGCAAAATTAAACAGTAAAATATTACAAAAATATTACAAAAGTATTAAAAATAAATTACATTATTAAAAAGTATTGACAATAGTGAAAAAAAAGTAGATACTTAGGAAAAATGATAAAAAACAATACAAAGGAAGTAAATTTAGGAGGTTTTTTTATGTCAGGAGCATTAATGAACAAAGTGTGGGACTTATTTGGAATGGATACAGCAGAACCAGAAGAATATGATGATGAAAATATATATGATTACGAAGATGAAGAAGAGGAAATGGATAGTGAAGATAGAAAATTCTTTGGAAAGAAAAATAAAGTTGTAAATATGCCTCAACAACAAACTCAAACAAATGCAATAAAAATGGTAATTTCACAACCAACAGCTTTTGAACAATCTGATGAAATTTGTAGCTTTTTAAAAGAAAGAAAATCTGTAATAGTTAATCTAGAATATGTAAATAAAGATGTAGCTAGAAGAATTGTAGATTTTATTAGTGGTGGAGTATATGCATTAGATGGATATATTCAAAAAGTATCTAATTCAATTTTCTTAGTTGCACCATCAAACTATGAAATAACAAATGAAATGGCTAGAGAAGAAATAAAAAGCAAACTTTCAGTTTCTTGGTTAAAAAATAACGGAATAAACTAATTTTAAGATGTATTAGTAATATATTTCTATAATAGGAATTGTAAAATATATCTATAAATGAGAAACATAAAAGATATATTTTTATGTTTTCTTAAAGGAGGAAAAAATGATTACACCATTAGATATAGAAAATAAAAAATTTTCAAAACAAATGATGAATGGGTACAATGTTGAAGAGGTTGATGATTTTTTAGATGACCTAACAGATGATTATAGTAAAAATTATAAAGAGATAACAGAATTAAGAACAAAAGTTGATGAATTAAATAAAAGTTTAGACCATTATAAAACAATAGAAGCTACATTACAAAATACACTTGTAATGGCTCAAAAAACATCTGAGGATATAAAAAATGTTGCTAAGCAACAAGCTGATCAAATAATAAATGAAGCAAAAGGTTCTGCAAAAAAACAAGCTGATGATTTAGAAAATGAAATTATAGCAAAACAAAGAGAATTAGATGATATAAAAAAACAATTTGATATATATAAAGCTAAAATGGAATCACTTTTAATTTCACAATTAGAATTATTAAAAGATGTAAATAAAGAAGATTAAAAGGTACAAAAGATACATAAAGAAGAGTGACATATAAATGAATTTCTATAAAAATAGAAGCTCATATAAATGTTGCTCTTTTATATTTTTAAATAAAATATTATTTATTAATAACTAATAAATGTGTAAAAAAGATAATTTATTAGCAATAATGCCTAAATTATAGAATGCAGATAAAATTTACTGTGATTTTAAAAATAAACTTATAAAAAAACGGAAAATGTTACAAAAGAGCCAGTATGTTACAGAACTGTTAAATGTATGTTACAATTCTATTAATTGGGTTGACAATGGACAAAAAAAGAATAAAATAGTATTAATGGAGAAGGACAAAATATGAGAATTATAAGTGGAAAAGCAAGAGGAACAAAACTATATACTTTGGAAGGAGACAATACAAGACCTACATTAGATAGAGTTAAAGAGTCTTTATTTAATATAATACAAAATAATATAGAAGATGCAAATTTCTTGGATTTATTTTCAGGAAGCGGAGCAATAGGTCTAGAAGCTTTGAGCAGAGGGGCAAAAAAGACAATTTTTTGCGATTCTTCTAAACAAGCAATAGAAATAATAAATAAAAATATAAAAAAGACACATTTTGAAGATAATTCAAAAGTATATAACTTAGATTACAAAAAAGTATTAAAAGAAATAAAAGAAAAGCAAGACATAATATATATAGATCCACCTTATAAGACAAATTTTGCTACACAAGCAATAAATGAAATAATAAAACTAAATATAATAGATGAAAATTCTATTATAATAGTAGAAACAGATGATAAGGAAATTATAGAAAATATAGAAAAATTAGATATAGAAATACAAGATAAAAGAAAATATGGAAGAGCTTATCTCATATTTTTAAATAAGAGATAATAAAAGAAAGGGGCAAAACCATGGAGATATTTACTTTATTAGAAACTTTGGAAGACCTATTGGAAAGAAGCAGAAATTTACCTTTTTCTTCAAGAAGTGTTGTTGATAAAGATGAAATGTTAGATCTAATAAAAGAGATTAGATTAAAGTTGCCAGATGAATTAAAACAAGCTAAATGGGTAAAAGAAGAAAGACAACGAATATTAGTAGAAGCTCAAAAAGAAGCAGATGGAATAGTTAAAGAAGCAGAAAATAGAATAATTGCTATGATAGATGAACATGAAATAACAAGAAAAGCATATGACCAAAAAACAGAAATAATTGAAACAGCAAATGAGATGTCAAGAGAAATATCTAAGGGTACAAAAGAATATGCAGACAATTTATTAGAAAATACAGAAGATGTAATGAGAGAAACTTTAGAAAAATTAGAAACAAACATGGGAGAAGCAATGAAATTAATGCAATTATCTATGGAAGATACAATAAAGATAATTCAAAACAGCAGAAAAGAACTAAAATAGGAATCAGAAGTCAGATTCAGAAGTCAAAGAAACTAAGGCTTTTGATTTGACTTCTATTTTGTTATTACATAGGAAAATCAGATAGAAAAATTAATAAAATGAATTTGGAGGCAAATAAATGGCACAAAAAAGAAATTACAAAAAAAAGAAAAATAATAAAAGCAGAAAAAAAGCATCGAAACTGGATTTAGCTATAATTATAATAATAATGCTTAGTTTATTAGTTGGAACATTAATATTTACTAAATCAGGAGTTATAGGATTAAAATTAAATGAGGTACTAGGGGGAATGTTTGGAATAATGCAATACATTATTCCAATAGGAATGTTTGCAATAGGAATAAAATTAGCTTGTGAAGAAAAGGAAACATTAACAGCAAAATTAATACAATATGGAGTATTTATAATAAGTTTATCTGTATTATTTAGCGTAATACAAGTATCAACAGGTGAGCTTCAATCAAGCAAAGAATTATCAGAGGTTGTAAAAGATGCCTACTACTTAGGCTCACAAAGTAAAGGAGGAGGAGCGATAGGAGCAGTTGGAGCAGTTCCATTAGCAAAACTATTAGGTGATGTTGGAGCAGTTATCTTATGTGTAGGAATTACAGTAGTATTATTAGTATTTACATTTGGAATTAGTATGTCAGATATAATAAATATGTGCATGGAAAAAATAGAAAATAAAAAAGAAGAAAAACATGAAGCTAGAATAGAAAGAAAGAAACAGCATGAAAAAGAAATAACTGAAACAGCAAGTGAAAGAAAGAAAAGAGAAAAAGCAGAAAGACTAGCTATGAAGCAAAAAGAAAAAATGGAAAAAGAAAATAATATTATGGACAATCAAATAAAAATAAATTTTGGAGGAAGAATATTAGAAGAACCTGAACATAAAGGCTTGAAAAAATATGACCATAGCCAAGATGATATAGTTCCATTGACAAAAGAAACTAAAAAAGATTTTATACAACCAGATGTTATAGAAAATAATTTATTTAAACAAGAAGAAGAAAAGAAAGAAGACAAAAAGAAAGAAGTATTACAATTAGAACACGCAATGGTAGTAGAAGATGAACATTATGAATATCCACCAGTAGAATTGCTAAGTAAATCAAAAAGCAAAACTTTAAAAGGTGGAGCAAAAGCATTAACAGATACAGCAACAAAACTACAAAAAACTTTATATAGTTTTGGAGTGTCTGCAAAAGTAGAAAATGTATCAGTGGGACCTGCTATAACAAGATATGAATTAAAACCAGCTGAAGGAGTTAGAGTAAGTAAAATTGCAAATCTTGCAGATGATATTGCATTAAATTTAGCAGCTGAAACTATAAGAATTGAAGCACCAATTCCAGGTAAACAAGCAGTTGGAATAGAAGTTCCAAATAAAGAAAAAGAAACAGTTCATTTAAGAGAGGTATTAGAAAGTTCAGAATTTAGAAATAATAGTTCAAAATTAACAGTAGCCTTAGGAAAAGATGTTGCAGGAAATACACAATTAGCAGATATAGCTAAAATGCCACATATGCTAATTGCAGGTTCAACTGGTTCAGGAAAGAGTGTATGTATTAATACAATAATAACAAGTATAATTTATAATGCGAAACCAAGTGAAGTTAAATTAGTAATGGTAGACCCAAAAGTTGTAGAATTATCAGTATATAATGGAATACCACATTTGTTAATACCAGTGGTAACAGACCCTAAAAAAGCAGCAGGAGCATTAGCATGGGCAGTACAAGAAATGGATGATAGATATAACAAATTTGCAAGTAAAGGTGTTAGAGATTTAAAAGGATATAATAAAGCAATAGAAAAAGAAGATGGAGCAGGAAAATTACCACAAATAGTAATAATTGTTGATGAGCTTGCAGATTTAATGATGGTTGCAGCAAAAGATGTTGAAGAAGCAATTTGTAGATTAGCACAAAAAGCAAGGGCAGCAGGAATGCATTTAGTTATTGCAACACAAAGACCATCAGTAGATGTTATAACAGGACTAATTAAGGCAAATGTACCATCAAGAATAGCATTTGCAGTATCATCACAAGTAGATTCAAGAACAATTCTAGATTCAGTAGGAGCTGAAAAATTATTAGGAAAAGGAGATATGCTATTTTTCCCTGCTGGTGCACCAAAACCAGCCAGAGTTCAAGGAACATTTGTATCTGATGATGAGGTCGAAAAAATAGTAGATTTTGTAAAATCTAATGGTACGGCAACATATAGTGAAGACATATTAGAAAGTATAGAAAATAGCAATAAAACAGAAAAAGAACTTGCACAAGAACAAGCTTTAGATGATGAAACTGACCCATTCTTAATGGACGCAATACAAACAGTTGTTGAAACAGGACAAGCATCAACATCATTTATTCAAAGAAGATTTAAAGTAGGTTATGCAAGAGCAGGAAGAATCATAGACCAAATGGAAGAAAGAGGAGTAATTTCAGGATATCAAGGAAGCAAACCAAGAGAAGTTTTAATGACATTAGAAAGATTAAATGAATTAAAAATGGGGACTTCTGAAACAGAAGAAATTAAACAATAACATATATTAAATATAGTTAATTGCAAAGGTCTATGGACCTTAAAAATCCAAGTATATAATAGAAGGAGAAGAGATGTTAGGAAAAAAGGAAAAAATTATAGGCAAAATAGTAAAGAAAAACTATAATAATGAGCTAGAAGAAGTATTAGAAAAGAAACTATTTGATGAACATGCTAAAAATCTTCTCCTTAGTATTTTATATAAAATAGAAGCAGGATATGAAGATTATGAAAAAGTAAAAATGGACATTTCAAAAAAAGATGAATATATAAAAAAATTCATATCTATAATAGATAAAAATTGTGACAATATAAAAATTGTAAAATTAAATTCAGAAGAAGATGACAACATATTGGGAAACAAAACTTTTTTAATAGATAAGGAAAATAAAAGAATAATATGTTATCCAATAGAAAGAAAATTATTATATTGCATATATAAAATAAGCAAAAATACAGAAATAATAAATAATAATTATGAAATAATAGGAAAACCACTATCAAATCTAATAAATACAGGAAAGTGCATAGAACAAGTAGAGCCACTAAGAGATTTTAATGGTTACTCATGGACAACCGTTTCAAGTGAAATAGAAAGTATAGAACACAATTTGATATTTCAAAATTTAAGATTATTACTAGGAAATAAGTTTTTAAATAATTGGATAGAAAATAAAGAATTTATAATAGATTATATGGAATTATTAAAAACTAGATTAGAAGAACAATATGGAAAAAAAGAATCAAATAAAATTATCAATTATTTAGAAAAATTAGCTATATTATTAGAAATAAAATTTAATCCAAAAGAGCAAGAAAAATTATTAGAACAAGAAAAAATAATTGAAGAAAAATTAGAAAAGATAAAAGATAGAGAAAAATTCGTAGAAATGCTAACAAATGATAAAAAAAGATTAGCAGAAGAAATAAAAGATATAGATGAAACTATAAATAATAAAGATTTATTACAAAATGAATATATAAAAAGGAATGAAAAATTGCCTTTGCAACAAAAAATATTTAGTGCAAGAATTTTATCAAATATGATGATAAAAGAACGAGAAGAAAAAATTGATGAGTTAGAAAAATTAAATGAGTTAATGAACCCTAAAAAGTTTATTAAGTATAAAAAAGAATATGAAGAAAAAAGCAAATATTTAAAGATTGCTAAAACAAAAGAAATACAACAAGAAATAGAAAAAAATATAAAAGAATTTCAAAGAGAATTTTTAAATTGTTTTAAAAGTAAAATTGATAAAATAGAAACCAAACAAGATTGCATAAAAGAAATATATAATTTTAGATATTATAATTTATTACCATATAATAAAGAAAAGGATATATATGAATTTGACGAAATAAAAAAAGAAATAAAAGAAGTTCAAGAAAAGATAATATTAAAAGCAAACGAATTAAAAGTAATTGTTCAAGTATCAAAGAACGAAAATATTAATTATGAAATTTTAAAATTCATATTCCAAATGCGAACAATAATGTTGGAGGATTTGAACTTTAAATTAACAAAAGAAAAAGAAGGAAATTTTGTACAATTTTTTGATGAGAATACATCAGAAAATAAAATAAAATTGACTAATATAGAAAATATAACAAAAAAAGATTTAGAAATAAAGTTAAATAAGAAAATTAAAGTTTTTAATTAAACTAAATAGGAGGTTATTATGAAAATAACATTTTTAGGAGCAGCAAGAACTGTTACAGGTTCAAATTTTTTAGTTGAAGGAGCTGGAAAGAAATTTTTAGTAGATTGTGGAATGTGGCAAGGAAAAGCAGAACAAGAAATGGAAAATGACCAAGAATTTGAATTTAACCCAGCAGATATAGATTTTGTTTTATTAACACATGCACATATAGACCACTCAGGAAGAATACCAAAACTATATAAAGAAGGATTTAGAAATAAAGTATATGCACACAAAGCTACATGTGATTTATGTGCATTGATGTTACCAGACAGTGGACATATTCAAGAAACAGAATCAGAATGGAAAAATAGAAAAAGAATGAGAAAAGGAGAAAAACCAATTCCTCCAATATATACTGCTGAAGAAGCAGCAAAATGTTTGGAAATATTTGAAGCAGTGCAATATGACAAAATAATAGAAATAACTCCGGAAATCCATGTTAGATTTAATGATGCTGGACATATGTTAGGTTCAAGTATTATAGAGGTTTGGGTAAAAGAAGATGGTAAAGAAACAAAAACGGTATTTACTGGTGATTTAGGAAATAATGATATACCTCTATTAAGTCCGTTGACAATGATAGAAGATACAGATTATTTAGTAATGGAATCAACATATGGGAGTAGACTACATGTAAAAAATGAACAAAAAGCAGAGATATTCTTAAATGTAGTTTCAGAAACTCTTGATAATGGAGGAACAGTAGTAATACCATCATTTGCAGTTGGAAGAACACAAGAAATACTATACGAATTAAATAAATTAAAAGAAGAAAAAGAAGATGAAGAATTCATAAGAAAGTATAAAATTTTAATGAAAACACCTGTGTATGTAGATAGTCCTTTGGCAATATCAGCAACAGAAGTTTTTAGTGACAATATGGATTTATTTGATGAAGAAACAAAAGAAGAAATGGCAAAAGGAGATAATCCATTAGAATTTCCAGGATTACAATTCACAAAAACAGCTGATGAATCAAAAGCATTGAATGAAAATCCAAGACCAAGTATAATAATATCAGCAAGTGGAATGTGTGAGGTTGGTAGAATAAAACATCATTTAAAACATAATTTGTGGAATCCAAAAAGTACAATATTATTTGTAGGATATCAAGCACCAGGAACATTAGGGTATAATATAGTAAATGGAGCAAAAACTGTAAAAATATTTGGAGAAGAAATAGCAGTAAATGCAAGAATAGAATATATAGAAGGATATTCAGGTCATGCTGACCAAGAATTATTAATGAATTTTATATATTCATTTATAAAGAAGCCAAAACACATATTTTTAGTTCATGGAGAGCCAGAATCTCAAGATATATTAAGAGATAAGATAGAAAGTGATACAGGACTAGGAGTAACAATTCCAGAATTTGGTGAAACATATGAATTAAAAGATGATATTTTATTAACAAATAAAATTCATAGAAAAGTAAATAAAAACTTAAAAACTGAAGTGTCAGAAAGAATAGAAAAAATAAAAGATGAATTGAAAGATATGGAAAGTTATGTAAAACAAGATATTCAAGATAAAAATTTAAGAGATGAAGATATATTTAGAATAAATGAAAAAATAAAAGAATTAGAAAAACAAATTTTAAATGTCATCGAAGGATAAATATAGATATAGCAGAAATGCTATATCTATATAAATGAATAAAAAATTGCATATTTGAAATCAATGATAAGATAAAATAGATAAATAAATTATTAAGAAAATAAGCCTTGAAAAGGAGTAGGGTATGAATAATAAATATTTGAACGAAGCAATTATCGGAAATAAAGAGATGCTAGCCACATTTACATCAAAAGGAGAAATGCAAAGAATCTATTTTCCAAATAAAGAAAATAGGCAATATATAAATTTCTTCCATACGGGAGTAAAAGTTAACAACTCTGATTTAATATATTTACATGATGATATAAATAATGTATATAGACAATATTATGATACAGATACAAATATACTTAATACAGAAATAACAAATACATATTTTAATTTAACTATTGTTCAAACAGATTGTATTTTAATTAAAGAAAATGTACTACTAAAAAGGTATGTTTTCTTAAACGAAAGTAAAATTGATTTGGATTTAGAATTTTATATTCATTCAGAATTATTATCAAGTGAAAACAATTATGTTGGATGTAAAGTAATGGATTATGGAATGATGCAATATGCTCATGATTTTAGTGTTTCGACATTTGCAAAAGGATATAATATAAATAGACATCAAATAAATGGAAGTAGAGAAAATATAAAAAGAGGAGAAATCTATGACAAAGATTATATAGGGATGTCTAACGATTCAAGTATAAGCTATAAAATAGGAACAATAAAACCTAATGACAAGAAAGTTTTAGAAATATGTATTTTAATAGATGAAAATAAAAATATATCAGAAATGGAAGAAGAAATCGAAAGAGTTAGAAGAATTGACTTTAAAAAAGAATATTCAAATACAAAATCATATTGGAGAAAATATGTAAAAAATCATAATGGACTAAACTTAAAAGAACCTCAAAATGAATATGATGAAAAGATTGTTGATATATATAAAAGAAGCATATTGTTATTTCCTTTGTTATCTAACCATGAAACAGGAGGAATTATTGCAGGAACAGAAATTGATGAATATTTCACAAAATGTGGTAGATATGCTTACTGTTGGCCAAGAGACGCAGTATTTATTACAAAAGCAATGGATATATTAAAAATGCAAAAAGAAACAGAAAAATTTTATAAAAACTTTTGCCAAAAAACTCAAAGTAAAAATGGAATGTGGGAACAAAGATTTTTCACAGATGGAAAATTAGCTCCTTGTTGGGGGTATCAAATAGATGAAACTGCAAGTGTAGTATATGGGGTATATGAACATTATAAAATTTCTAAATCAGAAAAATTTTTAAAAGACAATTTAAAAATGTGTGAAAAAGCAATAGAATTTTTAAAAAAATATACAAAAGATTGGCTTTACTTAGAAGATATTGAAAAAGATGTAGTAAAAGAAGAAATTGAAAAAGAAAGAAAAAATGGACAACATAAGTATCATATTAGTTATGATTTGTGGGAAATGTGCGAAGGAATACATTTGTATTCATTAGCAAGTATATATTCAGCATTTGAATCTATGAAACAAATATATAATATATTAGGAAAGAATATTTCAAATTTTGATAATAACAGATTAAAAGAAGAAAAAATAAACAAAAATGAAAAAGAACTAGAATATCTACAATTAGAAATAAAGAAATTTATAGATAAAAATATGTATGATGAAACAAGTAATTCATATTTAAGAAATACAGAAGATAAAAAGATGGATATAAGTATGCTAGGAATGGTAGTACCATTTAATATGTTTAGTGCAAAAGATAAAAAAGTAAAAAATACTGTTGAAAAGATAAATTTAAGTTTAAGGACATATACAGGAGGATATCAAAGATTTGAAAATGACAATTATATGAATGGAAATCCATGGCCAATAGCAAACCTATGGATGACACTGTATTATTTAGAAATAGGAGAAAGAACAAAAGCAAAAGAAACATTTGATTTTGTTGTTAAAACTTCAGGAAAACATGAATTTTTAGGAGAGCAAGTTGATAATAATACATTAAGACCTAATTGGGTAATTGGATTAGGATGGAGCCATGCTATGTTTGTTATTGCATTAGAAGCTTTAATGAACAATAAAATTATGTAGAAATAAAATTTAATAGTTTTAAGGAAAAATGAAGAGATTATCAAGAATATAAAAATTGGGTCTCTTTATTTTTGGCTATAATAAACTATATTTCCTGCAATTTAAAAATAATATTGTGGAAAATATAAAGTTTTTCTATATACAAGTAAAAACAATATTAAAAATAACTGAAATAAATTTGATGATTTATAAGTTTAAAATGTAATTTATAATAATATCTTCTATAATAATATGTATTATAAAAAGAAGAAAAATTCTTATTAGATGGAAATTATAAAACTAATAATAGAAACTTATGATATAAATTATTAAAAATTTTATATAGTTTCAAGATAAAAGTCCAATTTTCTTATATAATAAAAAGAAAATTATAGTAAATAATAAAAATAAAAAAACAGAAAAACTAGTAAAATCAATCGATACAACGAAATGGTAAAAAAAGGAATGAAAAAAAGGGTAAAAAAATGAAAAAAAGTATTGACATAGTAAAATAAAAATGTTAATATAAATGAGCACTAAGGAAGTGCAGAAAAACAACAAAAAATAATAGCAAAAAAATAAATAAAAAAATCAAAAAAAGTGTTGACAAAAAGAAATAAAAATGCTATTATATGAAAGTACCAAGCAGACAGCAAACGATAAAAGAAAAACGGAAGAATTAGTAATAAAATTACAAACAAAAAAGAAAAATAAGCAGAGATTACTAGTTTTTTATTTTGCTCAAAAAAGAGCAAAAAAGTTTTTTAAAAAAAGTCGAAAAAAGGGTTGACAAAGAAAAAAAGGTATAGTATAATACAAAACGTTCCAGACAGAAACAAGGAACAAAAAAAGTACATTGAAAAGTAAACAATAAAATCCTTTGAAGAATAAACCGAAGCGGTAGATATGAAAATATCGTACCGAACAAGTAAAATTTTTAAAAGTTTTTTAGCCAATAAAAAGCAAGAAGTTTAAGAGCTTGAAAAAACACTTAAGTTAGATTTATATAAAGTCGAAAGACGAAAATATAGATACCAAAAACAAGAGAGTTTGATCCTGGCTCAGGATAAACGCTGGCGGCGCACATAAGACATGCAAGTCGAACGAACTTAACCATTAGTTTACTATTGGAGCGGTTAGTGGCGGACTGGTGAGTAACACGTAAGCAACCTGCCTATCAGAGGGGAACAACAGTTAGAAATGACTGCTAATACCGCATATGCCTTAATTACCACATGGTAATAGAGGGAAAGGAGCAATCTGCTGATAGATGGGCTTGCGTCTGATTAGATAGTTGGTAAGGTAACGGCTTACCAAGTCGACGATCAGTAGCCGGACTGAGAGGT
>UMJO01018809.1_pt1 | contig 21407 bp, 19 predicted proteins | sample 1966081 | NCBI WGS metagenome assembly UMJO01 (sample SAMEA4836152, study PRJEB28245) | human gut metagenome | biome: gut microbiome; material: fecal sample | place: Denmark | collected 2008 | reverse complement strand
AAGAGATGTATTAAACTTTTATAATAGAATTATATCAGGTTAATACTATTTGGGGTTATAATCTGTAACAAAAAAAAAATCGGATGGATTTTTGGGGATATCCATCCGATTTGTGTCTTTTTGCAGATAATCCCCAAAACCCCGTTACAGATGATGAAGAACAAGAATCAACAAAAAACAAGACACTTAATATTTTATATTCTTGTTTTTTATTTTATCTTATTTCTACATCTGTAACGTGCTACAAATGTAGAAACAAAATTCAAGAATCAAACAACAAGAACTTATTTTTTTAATGTCACAGTGCAAATATCGGGACAAACCCTGAATCTATTGTCATAAAATACGTTAATTTTAAATTTATAAATCCTTAATCCTTATCTTTGTATCAAAACGATAATCTCATGAAAGAAAGTGATAATAAAGATGTTAGTAATAGGGCTTATAGGCTTTTAGTACCTTATTCCAATACGGTAGATATGGCTAAGAAGATACTTCTGTTTTATAACGGATACCTAATGGCCTCTGGTAATGAGAAGAATGTCATAGATGCGAGGCATTTAAATCTTCTTGCCTATTATTTTGTGTTTGGATATTCGTATGAAACGAAGAAGAAGTTTTCTCATTGTTTCAGTACCGATCTTCAATATGTATCGGTTTTGGATACGGAGATGAAGAAGCGTGGTATTTTGATTGACCGTGAAGGGAATTACAGAACAAGGTGTTTGTGCCCGGATATAGAGAACATGCGCCGTCTTTTTGTATTGGAGGGTTCAAGAGATCAATGTGCGTTGGTTTCTTTATTTTACAGAAAGAAAACTTTTGAAGCCGATGCCGAAGAATGATTTCCCTATATCATTTGAGTCACATATTATAGATGATGTGATGGATAAGACCGGGGGCGTTTACGACCGAAACCAGATACGTGACGTTTTCAGAGCCAGTATTTCTTATGCCAATAACTTATGTACGTACACAGATAACGTGTCTGTATCGTTCCCGTATGTAGGTGATATGGTTTGTAACCTTCATGAGATGGAGAGGCGCAAACACAATCTTGAGCGTCTTAAATCCAAGGTAGAAAAATTATCTAAGTATCAGGAAAAAGAACTTCAGTGCCTTGATATTAAGATAAGGATGATAAAGGATGCTTATGACTCAGGTGAGATAAAGGGTGGGGATATGTTGATAAAACACAACAAATTATCTATCTTTAAATCTCGTAAGGGTCATAGTTTTAGTGAAATACAAAATATTCAAGAACAGGAATTTAACAGATAAGTCATGAAAAAGATTTTGCAAGCGGAAGTTATATACGATGCTTTTATGGATACGATATTAAAAAAACTTCCAAGAAAAAAAGAAGATTATCCTGATTGGTACAAAGAACGTCTTGAAAAGTGTGAAGGATGTAAATTCAATACCAAGAACGTCCCTAACTCTATGCTTCCTCTTTCTTTGTACGTAAGCAAGAAAATAGGTAAAAATCGTTGTTCGGTATGTACGTGCTTCATCAAGCAGAAGGCCTGGAGCAAGACAGAGGAGTGTGCGCTTGGTGAGGGACTTCCGCGTCCTTCGTGGATGGACCGGCAGTATTCTATTGATTTTTATGATGAGAAGTCAAGATGGAACAGGTTGGAACTTATTACAATGGATTCTGATGAATTTAATGTTATTTCTACAGATGACAAGCAATATAATATTGACCTATCTAAAGACGGTAAATCATTTGAAATTATTTTTGAACCGGTAGAGAAAGGGAACAGTATAAGGTTTTCATTCGTTCTTGAGTCGAAGCATGATATGAAGATAACAGCATCAGAGACATCTTGTGGATGTACGTCTTCTAATTTGAATATCATAGACTCCCGTCACTTTAAGTTCAATATAGAGATACATACAGCAGGATTTGGAATAGGAAGATTCGTAAAACATATGACTGTTCACTATCAAAAAGATGGATCTCAAAAAGAGGAAAAGATTCCGTTTAATTTCGAAGGTATTATAATCCAAAAAAGTTAAGTATTATGAGCGGCTGTGGTAAAGCAAGGCATTTACAATGCGAAGATAAAAGGAAATCCTTATTTTCTATGTTGCAGGCATCTTGTGACGATCTCCCTGATTATTCTGCCGGGGACATTCTCTATGCCGTACTTAGATCTTTTGCCAAGAAAAGAGGATTATCTGTTTCTTTTTTAAGGACGTTGACAGACAGCGAGCTTTTTGAAGTGGCTGATTATAATTTGTCAATGGAGTTGATGGACGTTATTATTTACGATAAAAAGGTTATTGATAATGAAGAAGATTGATTTTGATTCAGATATAAAACATCTTATTTCTTATTACAACCATCTACTGTCTGCACAAGATAAGGTGGGAGAGGAGATGGAAGAGCTAACTAAGGATATTATTAGAAAGAAGGATGAGGAAAACAACATAGAGTTGGAAGACTTTATTGATTTAGAAGAAAAGTCGTTTATGACCAACTTGTATCAACAAGAGATAATGAAAGTATCTTCTTCTGTCAAGACAGTTTACCGGTTGTCTATTAATGCCGGTCATGATCTTAATATAGATGATGACAGCAAGAAGGTTCTTGACAGGATAGTAAACGACGGAGAATCGGATTTTATTATGTACGTTGACAATAATACTGATTCTGTTATGTTCAAGGAAGAATCTGTTGAGGAAGGAATAAAAAACATGTGCAAGTATCGTGTTGATCCATCTTCTCTTGAAGACAGATTTAATATGCTTAAGTCTCAGTATGAGGCTTTTTTAAAAATAGTTAACAATGAAAGCAAGAAAGCCGACTAACGATGATGTCTCTTACGTAGATCGAAAACTTCTTGTGCTAAGGGATCAGATAGATAAGGCTGAACGTTATCTATCTGAAAATCCTTGGGATAAAATAGAAGATTCCGATAAGAGGGAGAAAGAATTTAGGTTTCAAAAGAGCTTGTCTGATAGCTTAATGCAATGGACTGAATCTTATATTAAGATGTGTGGGATAATGGATGTCTATAATCAGCTTGAGGCTGCCAAAAATAAGAAAAGCCTAAAAGGAGGACAAACAGTATCAGGTATTCAGTCTTTTGTGAAGAATGAAGCTAAGAACAAGTTCAATAAGTAGTTTTGTCATGAATTTTGATAGCAAAGAACTTTATATAAATATGGGTAACGATATTCCGTTATGGAATGACCTTTATTCTTATGAAGAGCAAGACGATGATGTCAAGCAATTCTGGGAGAATGAGGCTATGAAACTCCTTAACGGTGTTACCATAAATGGTGTATTTATCCATCCTTGGCTATATTGGCATATCAATTTCTGGAAGATGATGATTGACGTAGGAGATGATCGTATTCCTGGAAATTCTCAGCTTCGTGATAATGAATGGATGTTTGCCGAATTTCTAAAGCAGGCTGAAGAAGAGAATAAAGGAATATTCATGTTCGGGTGCCGTCGTTTTGGAAAAGCCCTTCTTGACTCCGAGATACTTTATCTTGAGGACCGGGAAAAGATGATAGGAAATATCGTTGTAGGGGATAAGATATATGACGATAAAGGGAATTTGGTAGAAGTCGTAGGTGTCTATCCTCAAGGGAAAGTAACTACATACAGAGTCGTATTCGAAGACGGTCGTAACGTTATTTGCTGCGGTAATCATCAATGGCGTGTCAATCATGGAGGAAAATGGCATGTTAGGAGTCTTAGAGCCATAGCCGGATTGGATTATAAGAGTATGTCTATTCCAGTAGGTGAGGCCCTTAACTACCCTACGGCAAAGCTGCCGGTTCCGCCGTCGGCCTACGCCTCGATGCTGGCGGCTTATCTCGGTGGCTATGGTGGGGATATGTTTTTCGATAAATACATTTGTAAGAAATTTTTAAGATCGTCCATAGATCAAAAAAAAGATTTTATAGAAAACTTCATTCGTTCTTTCAGAAACGTAGTAACCGGAGAAGAAGAGCTTATGTTGTCTCATATTGACATGGATGTCATAAATTTTGTACAACGTATGTTTTGGGCTTCAGGTTGGTATGCTAAATTGGAGGGGAACAAACTTATACTATCAAGGAATCGTAAGGAATTAAAAATAAGATCCATATCGATATACGGAAAGGAGCATGCCACTTGTATAACCGTTGATAATGACTCTCATTTATTTTTGACCACCAATTACATCGTTACTCATAATACGGCCATAATGAGCTCTCTTCTGGCTCGTAATGCAACAATGACGTACAATTTGACGCATAATGTTATTGGAGCAAGTAAAGAAGACCTTGCCAATATGGGAGAGTATCTTGAGTTTGGACTTGATAATCTTCCTCCTTATCTTACTATAAACAGGACCGGTAACGACTGGACTAAAGAAGTTGTTTTAGGTACAAGAAACATCAACAACCAACGTGATGTTCATGCCAGAATAAGAATTACCAACGTTGATGATGGAAAGACGCGAGGCTCATTGAAGACCGCAGGCGGAACTCCATATACGTCTATATATGATGAGGTAGGTAAATTTCCGGTGCTTGGAGCATGGCTTGCCGGTAGGCCGGCTCATATGATGCATGGTAGAATGAGGGGCGTTTGTTTGATGGCGGGATGTTGTTGTGCTGGTACAATAGTGTACAAATCAAACGGAGAACCGTGTAGGATAGAGGATTTAAAACAAGAAGATGGAATAATAGGATTCGATGTTGAAAACCATAAAATCATTAGTCAAAATATAGAATGGATAAAATCTCCTTCATTCAAATCATGTTTTAGAATTACTACAAAATCAAATCGTACATTGGAATGCAGCTTTGATCATCCTATAAAATGCGAATATCCAAATGGAAGGGATATTTTGTATGATGGGTATGTTTCTGCAAGTAATCTGATAAAAGGAGACGCTATATGGACTATTGATAACAATGGAAATAAATTATTGGATTATGTAGACAGTATAGATTTTATAGGAGAAAGAAAAGTCTATAATCTTACTGCATCAGATACTCACACTTATATAGCAAATGGTATTATAACTCATAACACTGGCGGTAATGTAGAAAAGTCTCAAGATGCCCAGAAAATCATGAACTCTCCGGACGAATATGGATTTATTATAATGAATTATGATATTCTAAATAAGAGAGTTATTAAACCAACATGGCGTATATGTAAATCTGGATGCTTTGTTCCGGCCCAGATGTCTCATGCGTATGAAAAGAAAGAAACGACTCTTGATAAGTATCTTGGAGTAGAGAATGCTCCCGGTCTTAAGAAGATAAAAATAAAAGTTTCAGACTTTGATAAAAATACTGGAATAATAAAATCACGTCTTGACGAACTTGTCAAAAAGGATAGAGCTTTATATGTCCAGGAACGAATGGCATTCCCTTTGTCTATAGATGATTGTTTCCTTAATACGAACGTAAATAGGTTCCCTGTAGAAGATGCGTTGAAGCACAAAAGCCGTCTTCTTGAAGAAGGTAGGCCTGGTAAAACAGTAGATATTTATCAAACAGACGGCATGAAGATGGGGTATCATTTTAGTGATAAGCAGCTTGCTGATTATCCGTTTCAAGGTGGAAATATAGATACTCCTGTTGTTATATACGAAGATCCACCAGAAGAAGGAGGTGTTTTTGATTTCACGTATGTGAGTGGGCAAGATCCATATAAATCAGACAAGGCTGATACTGATTCTGTTGGTACGTTTTATGTACTTAAAAGATATGTAAAAATCAATGATCCGTTCGCTTATTGTATAGTAGCATCATACGCATCACGTCCTCCATCTTCTGATGATTTTTGTCGTAATTGTGAAATACTTCAAGAAGCGTATGGAGCCAAGTGTCTTATGGAGAATGCCGACCGAATGTATGAACTGTATCTTACGAGACGAAATAAGCAGCTTATGTTGCTGGAAGATGGCGAACGTCTTGCCGGTAAGATTATCCGTGCTGGCGCCCGTCAGAACAACAAGCTTGGTTTGGCTCCTACGGTTCCTAATCAGCGCATGCTTTTCAATACCGTTATTCAATATTGCTGGGAGGATGTTGTTGTTGGGTATGATGATGATGGTAATGAAATAACACAGAAAGGTATTTACCGTATCCCTGATATAGAACTTCTTGATGAAATCATAGCCTTCGGCCCTGGGGTCAACACCGACCGTATCATAGCCTTCGGCCACGCTCTTCTTCTGGCTAAGTACTATGATGATATGGGTTACATGCCTGAAAGTACGACTCAGAAGGAGAATCAAAAGAAGAGAGAGCGCAAGAAGATAGAACAGGTCAAAGGATTTACGGTAAGAAGACATAACCCTTACAAAATGAGATAGGTAGAACAATTTACCTATCTTTGTGAAAAAACATATAGCTCATGGAGTATTTTAACAGAGATCAGGCTTTTCCGGCCAGAGGAGTATTTTCAGGGTTGCCGGTACAGGCTATACCTACCAAGAGAAAAACCAAGGAGTGGTTTAAAGCCACTATGGATTCTCTTGAATTGATTGGTTTGAAGCAGCTTGATGAGAACCAGAAGTTCAAGGATTTTTATAGGATGATGGAAGGTAAGTTGTCCTTTATGGAGCTGAAAGATGTAATTCCTTATCTTAAGGATGTTCAGTCTATAAGGGACAACGTAAATATTCCATCATTCTTACGTCATTATGATATAATAGGTACGATCGTAAACGCTTTTGTAGGATGGTTGGGTAACCTTTCTGACAAGTATAATGTAGTTGGATTAGATGAATCTGAAGTGAATCAGTATTCTGCCACGAAGGAGAATCTTCTTCATAATTACATTAAAGAGGAATTGGACAGAAGGGTTAGGCAAGAGTTATTGAATAGAGGATTGGATCCGGATTATAATAATTTTGCCAGCGAAGAAGAAAAGCAGGCTTATGCTCAACAGATACAAGAGGTGAAAGCATCTATGACCCCTCCTGAGATAGAGAACTTCATGAATACAAAATGGAAGACTGCCGAGGTCATATGGGGTTCTCATACGCTTGAGGCGGACAGGGGGCGTTTTTACATGGATGAGATAGACACTGAGAATTTCATCGACTATCTTCTTACCGGTCGTTGCTTTAGAAATTATCATGTAGGATACGACTATTATAAGCCGGAGAGGTGGTCTCCGTTGAATACGTTTTACTCTAAGACATTAGATAGCAAGTATCCGCAGTACGGTGATTATATTGGTCGTGTTCATTATTATACTGCCAATGATATTATAGTAAGGTGGGGGCATCTTCTTACGGCGAAAGATAAGCAGAAGCTTATAGGAGGTGCTGATAATTTCAATGGTACTTATCATAATGGTGATAATGGAAGCTATGTAAGTTTATCCAAATCGGCGAGTGTAGGGATGTTATATCAGAATAAGGTAATACCTTGGAAAGGATATAATGATTATGCCTCTATAAAAGCTTATGAGGATTATTACGGTATTCCAGCCGGTACATATACCGGATACGATAGTAATGGTAACGAATATCACAGAACCAGATTCATGCCAAATTTAGAGCATGGTAATTACTATAACCGTGCCCAGAGTTTGAGCGACGAGCATGTTCGTAGTGATTTGTATCAGGTAACTGAATCATATTGGGTATCCCCGGCTCAGGTGTATGTAATTACCTACCAAACTGAGACCGGATTAGTAACTACCGAGATGGTAACTGATGAGCTTCTTCAGGACTTTTTACAGGAAAATGGTATTAAGAAAATTACCAGGACCATGAGTAAGGGAATGGAGAACCCGGAGATTAATACCTATTTCGTAGATTACGTTCCACAGGTAAGGTACGGGGTTAAGATCAGTGGCGGGGCTCTCGCTCAGGACAACCTGTATCTGGATGGAGAACCTATCGATCATCAGATAAAAGGGGATAGCAACATCTATGACTTTGTTCTACCCGTTGCCGGATATATCGGTACTTCTATGGCCAACAGGATTCAGCCATATCAAATATTTTATAATTTCTCCATAAACCAGATAAACAATATTCTTGAAAAGGAGATTGGTAAATTCTTCTTAGGGGATATTAATTTGGTTCCAAGTGAATATAAGGATTTGGGTGAAGATGTGGCTGATATATGGGCAAACCTTCTTGATGTGGCTAAGTCTGTTGGTGCTCTGACATTAGATACCTCATCTCAAAATACGAAAGGCGGCGTTCCTTTCAACCAGTTTGCCGTCTATGATTTGTCGCAGACAGAGCAGCTTAAAACAAGAATGGAGCTTGCTGAATGGTCGAGGATGAAGTGTTTTGAAATGGTTGGTATCACACCTCAAGTAATTAACGGTCCCAATAGATATGAGACTGCCACCGGGGTTCAGCAGGGCGTTACGGCATCTATGTTACAAACACAGATATACTTTGATAACTTCGGTTATTTCAAGAAACGGGCTCTCGATCTTCATCTGGCCGTTGCTCAACAATGCCAGGAAGAAGGAAAGGATATTTCTGTAATGTACACAAAAAGTGACCTTACCAGAGCGTTTTTATCTATAGGAACCGACGGTCTTAGTTTAAGGCATCTTGGTGTTCAGGCTTTATCCAACTCAAAGAAGAGGGATGAACTTGAAAAGTTCAAGACCTTTATGTTGCAGCTAAATACAGCCGGAGGAGACATTTACGATCTTGCATCTATCTTTACATCAGATTCTATGGTGGAACTTATACAGAATGCAAGGAATACTCGCGCATACAACGAGCGTCAGATGCAGCAGCAACAACAGAATCAGATGCAGCTTAACCAGCAACAGATACAAGCTGAAGCTGCTGAGAAGGATAAGCAACGTCAGCATGAACTTGCTTTGGAAGACAAGAAAGGTCAATACCGGATACTTCAAGAGAAGATCCAGGCGGCAGGCAGGGCGGCAGACGCCAAGAGCGACGCCACCTCCCTCAACTTCCTGGCTTCTGTTTCAGATCAGACCGTAAGGCAAGCTGATATAGAAAGCAAGGAAAGGATAGAGGATAAGAAGCTCGAAAACGATTCCAAACTTCATGATGATGAAATGAGAATAAAAATGGAAGAGTTAAAATTAAAATCCAAAGAACTTGCCCAACGAGCGAGGGAAGACGCCACCAAAAGGTATGTAGCCGGAATCAATAAGAATTAAGGATTAAATATCCCCAAATTTCATTAGAAAATCTCTAATAAAATTTGGGGATATTTAATTTTTAGTGAAGATTAAACACTTATAAGTTTTTTGTCTGAAATATAGGTATTTAAATATTTTTGCAGTATGGGAAAATTAGAAAAAAATGGAATAGTAGAATTGGACGATATTTTTAGTATCGGTCCGGTCGATGATGTTTATAATAGGGAAGAAGATATTCTGCCTATTAATGGTAATGAACCGGCTAAAAAAGATGAGAAGCCTGTAGAAGAAGGTTCTCAAATTAAAGAAGAGCTGGTTGTTGATCCTACTCCTGATCCTAAAGAGGATAAAAAAGGAGAAGAGAATGTAGTTGACGTTAATCAGGATCAGGTAGAGACCCCGGTTGTCAATTACAGAAAAGTATTGGATGCCCTTTCTTCAAGGGGAATCATTCCCGATTTGAAAGATGTGGTATTTAGCGGTGAAAACGGCGAAGAGATTACTATCAATGATCTTGATTTTAGTAAAGAAGATTCGTTGTGTGATATACTATCTACAGTCCTTGAAAGCCAGAAAGAGGACATTGTTAAGGATAAGATAGATGTTACCTCTGTTTCTGATATTACTAAGAAGCTTATCCAGGCTGATAAGGCCGGCGCGAATATCGTTGATATTCTTAAGCAATATGATACGAATGTCGCTCCTATAGAAAAGCTTGACATTGAAAACAAAGCAGATCAGATAAAGATCGTTCGCCATTATGTTGATCTTCTTGGGTTGCCTAAAGATGAAGCTGATGAGTTTTTCAAAGGCATTATCAATAAAGGTGAAGAGTATGTTGAAGCAAAGGCTATAAAGTATAAGGCTGAGCTTGATAAGAGAATGGATGATATTATCCAGCAACGTACTAAAGAGGCTGCCGACAAGAAGGCGAAGGATGCAGAAGATTTTAGAAGGTATAAGAAAGACCTTAAGTCTTCTATCCAGGCAAAGTATCAGCTAAATGACACTATGGTATCTAAAGCTCTTGATTTTGCTCTAAAACCTTCTGAATCGAATCCCGGAATTACCAAAGCATTTAATAGGGTAAGGGAGATGATGATGAATCCGGAAGAAGCGCCAGATTTGATTATGTTTCTTATGAACCCAGGAGAGTTCATAAAACAGAAGTCGAATCAAGCTGTAGTTGATGAGAAAAAGAAAATTTATAAGCTCATCAGCCATACAAATAAAGACAAGAGGGTGGCTCCGGTAGATGATAAAGGTGATCAAGTTCAAGGTGTGAAGTTCGATGAAATCAGTATAGATTAAAAATTAAAACATTTTTTCGTTCATGGCTAATGTACTTTTAACAAAAAATTTCCCGGCCACCATGAATGGTGACACGGTGATTGGATATACCGACGCTAAAGTCGTTAAGCAAAGTATCGTAGAACACGATCTTAGCTCTTTAGAAGATTGGTACTACGAAGATCCTGATAAGAACCATCTGGGTATGCTTGAGTTGTTTTCTAACATTACAAACTATCCTCTGCCTATGTATATGGGTATGATCAAACAGGATGCTACTATTACCGTAAATGGTATCAATGGTTCATTCCGTTATGATCTTCCGGTATCAGAAACGTATGAGGTGGTTACAGTAGAAGACACGTCTTTGAAATATGCAAAACCTGGTATTGATGAAAGCTTCTTCGAAATTGTGTTGAATGCACAATTTAAACAAGGAGATGTTATTACTTACGATGTGATTAACGGTTGCCAGGCCCTTATCTCTACAGAGCGTCCTCCGAAACAAGAAGGTGAGAACTGGAGATACTGGTGTAAGTTGTGGGGCCGTTCTCGTGCTAAATACTTCCCGAAAGACATGCTTCGTGCCGGTATTAAATACTGGAAGGTAACAAACGTTCTTGGTGAGTTCTCTACTCAGTTCTCTGGCGTAGGAGGTGCTTCTAAGGCCGGTTCTATGACTTGTGAATTTACGCTTGGTGGACACCGTGGTGTTGAAGGTGAAACGACTATGTACGCTGGTATTAAGTCTTTGGCTTATGCGGACGAACGTACACAGAATTTCATCGACAAAGCTTACCAGAAAGTTCGTCAGCTTTCTGAAATCAGAGGAGGTGATGCAAGTTATGCCATTATCGGTTCTCGTCTTGGTGACGGAAGCATTGATATGCGTACGGCACGTGTAGCCAATACAGTGTCTTTGTTCTGTTTGGCTGAGTTGGCTAAGATGGAAGCATACGAACTTATGTTCATGCGTGGAGGTAGAGTTAAGGGTCATAATGGTGTTTTGATGAAAAACGAAGGTTTGTACCATCAACTTCGCCGTGGTTTCGTTATCTCATATGCACGTCCGGGCGGTATCAAGCGCGAACACTTCCTGGCTGCTGCTGACTATATTTTCCGTGGTCGTAGCGATATGCCGATTGAAAATCGTGTAATGAAATTCAAGGTAGGTGCTATGGCTTACAAGAACATCGTTGAAATCTTCCGTGATGAGTTCTTCTCTCAATTGGGTGCCTTGGCTCCGCTTATGGGTACAGAACGTATTATCAATAATCCGGTAACAGGATCAAACGATGCTCTTGAATTAGGAACTGTAAAGATCAAGGGTGTTACTATTCCGGGTATTGGTAAGGTTATTGTAGAACACGAACCTTCTTTGGATTACGTTGATATGGTAGATAGAAGCCAGTTGGTAGACGGTATGACTCCTATCACATCATATTCATGTATTATGGAAGACTTGACCGCTCCTGAATATTCCAATGCATTCGCCGGCATCCCTGCTTCAGCCGAAGCTCGTATTGGTAATATCAACAGCAACGTATTCTACGTTAAGCCTGATATCGGTTCTATGTGGTGGGGTTACGAACAAGGTAGATGGTCATCCAGAGTATCGGCTCAAGAAATTGTATCCAGCCATCCTCGTATGTCAGAACAATTCTGGTGCCATTCTGTATCGGCTTGTTGGGTAAAAGATACCAGCCGGTTCGTAACAATTGAATTGTTACCAAGTTCTTTGTGATCATAACTTTTAATATTAACTTGCGGTCGGCTTTAAAACCGGCCGCAAATTTTGTTTTCATAGGATATATAAAAAGATGGGAAAAAAGATTTTTGAAGAAAGCCATGAGTCTAAGAAACTGCTGGCTACCGTAGGAGGAATGAAGATATATTCCGACTCTATTTATGTTATAACAGGTAAGATGGATGAAGAAGCTCCTTCCGGATATCAGGAAAGAGGTATTTCCAAGACTCCTTTCCCTGGGAACAAGACAGTATCTTGTTGTGGATGGGATAAGGATCTTAGGGTGTATGATACCGGTTTCTTCATCAATTCAGCATGTTATAAAGGTTACTCACTTGAAGACAAGAAGAATGAAATGGATATGCGTATTAAGAATATTCGGTATCCGTTTGAAGAAACTGTCAATGAGGACCTGGACCAAAAGAACTTCGATTTCTGGGATTCTTACAGAATTGACTTGTATGATGGTCGTTTGTTCTACACTAATGACGTTCGTGATTTATTTGAGTTGTATATAGCTATTTTGTCCAAGTCTCTTACTCCTAAAGAGGAAGACGGTAATCCGATGTATGTCGAATCTTATTATTGTGTAGAAGACAAGACTACGGCCGTAGATATCAGGAAACAACGTCAGATTGACAAGGCTGATATTTTATACGAGTTCATGAACAAACTGAAAGGATCTGAGGCTGAAAGAAAAAGCATCTACGATCTGCTTTTGTATCTTGACATCATATACAGCGTAGAGCTTGATCAGAGCATGGTTCAATACATATTCACTAATTGGATTGACGCCAAGAATACGAACGTTGACATGTATAAAGAAGCAAGCTCAAGGTTTTTATCTGACGACGAATCTTCTGAAGGGATGCAGGTGATTAAATTCCATCGTATGATCAGGGAAATGATTGAGGGCTTGGCTGTCACCGTCAACACCGACGGACTGTATCTGAATGGCGAGCTCCTGGGCGCCGACGCCATCTCTGCATCTATGGCTCTTGCTTCCAATAAGTCGATGTTAGAAACTAAGTCACGTGTTCTGGAAGCGTATAACGCTTTAAAGAACAAGCATAAAAAAATAGAAGGCACTAAGTCTAACAAGAAGAAAAAGAAAGATGAGAAAGGTTTAGATGTTGATCAATACGCTGACAAAAAATAATAATTTATGAGAATCGTTGATTGTTATCTCCGGGCCTTACAGAAGGCTGAAGAAAACATGACCAACGGTGGTATAAAACTTGACAAGGCACGTTTTGTTCAGCTTTTTAATGACGAACAAAACCGCCTTGTTCGTCATATCCTTGATAAGAAAAATGAAGAGGATATACGTTATATCCAAAAGCTGGTTGTGTATTCAAAAGAACTTGACGAGAGAGGAGACAAGGATAATCCGGAAAGCACTTTGTTTTCATTGCCTTCTGATTTCTTTTCTTTTTCAAACATATCAGGCGTATTTACCAAAGGTGAATGCACGGTCACTGATTTTACCATGTGGGAGGCTAAGAACGAAAATCCGCATGAGCTTCTTGCCGACTCTTTTAACAAACCTGATTTTGATTTTAGGGAAACATTCTATACAATAGGAGAAGATTCGGTAAGGGTGTATAAGTCTGGTTTTGATGTAGACACCGTTTACCTTACATATTACCGCTATCCGAAGGAAGTTGACATCGAAGGATATATTAAATCCGATGGTTCTAATTCAACTGATATAGATCCTGAATTAGATGACAAATTAATCGGTATTATTCTTAACATGATTGAAAAGCAATTTGCTTTGAATGAAAGCGAATACGGACGTTATCAAATAGATTCAAACAACGTCCAATCTCCTTTGTAGCAGAAAAAAGGCACATCCTAAATTAAAGATTATCAAAAAGCATTAAGAATTAATTAATTCATAATGCTTTTTGTTGCTTATATGACTATCACTATTTTTGAGACAGATAACAGAATATTAATTTTTAAAATATTATAAGGCTATGGCTATCCATAAACCGTATGACAGACACATTATCTGTCCTCCGCACGCTAAGTTGGCGGACGTAGATTCTTTGTTGCTTCAAGAAGGTCAGATCGCTATCTATGATTTGGATGGTGAGCAGACTAAAGATGGTTTGAAAGCGTTGAAAGACTTGAAAGGATATCGTAAGGACGAACAACGTTTCCAGATCAGAATCGGACGTAATGAGATGGTGAACGACCGTGTATCTGATGATAAATCATTCTCTACACCTACGTTTGCTATTGATGAAATTATAGAAGTGTATGCTTCTGCTCCGAAGAGTAAAGAAATTAAAGTAGATGAGGTTATTTTCGGTTATAACGGAATTGACGACAGTACCGCTATTACAGCAAGAAAAGGCGATCGTATTCCTATCCATATTAAGCTGACAGGACGTTTGTTCGAGCTTCGTGGTTATCCGATGGGTGAGGTAAATATCGATGATTACATCATTTTCGAAAACTGTCCAGGTCGTGAGGATATGTGTTCAGAATGTGATCCTTGTGAAGATGTTGATATTTTGGCTGCTATCTTGAAAACAATCGAACGTATCAAGAATCAGCCGATTGCAGGTGGTGGCAAGGTAGGTGATTTTGTAGAAATCCATCCTATCCATTCTTGCAATGAAATGGAAAAAACTCCGGTGGAAACCGACATGAATTTCTATTGCATGGAAATGTGTGATACCGGTGATGCTTATGCCCTGGCTCAGCTTAAGGCTGCTTATCCTGGTTTGGATATCAAGAGAGTCGGACGTCATCTTTCTACATCTAAATATCAGGTGATGAAAGAAGGTGGTAAGCCTTCTGATTATACTCAAAAGCTGTCTTCTATCATGAAAGGATGCGAAGAGTGCCCTGATGGATATACTAAGGTAGACGGAGGTTTGATTTATGCCGTAACGTTAGAGGATGATGGGGTTGATCAGTCTACTGTAGTAGAAAGCATTAAGAATGCCGTTAGTAGCACTGCCGAGAAAACAGCAGCCCAAGATGGCGGCGTAGGTATGTACACTGTGGCCGTAAGCAAGAAACTGACGAAGGCTGATATCGATGCATTTGTAGAAACTAATCCGACTGCTACAGTAACGTTCGTTGCTAAAACAGCAGATATGTGTAGCAATCCTGCTGTTACTACCGTTAGCTGGGAAGCATGTGGTTCTTGTAAGATTTCGAAAGAAGCTTATGAAATCACGTTGCCGGATGATGAATGTGGTAACAGTGCTAAAGAAGAATTGCAGGCAGCATTCCCGTATCTGACAATCGAAGATTACGGTACACCTGGTGGATGTCAACACAAATTCAAAACAACGGTCGTTACTAACATGGTTTGCGACGAATGCGATAAAATTTTCAAAGACTTCTTCGTATCTAAAGCTCCCGAATCTTATCGTGGACGTAACTGGAAACGTTTGGGTACCGTAGCAGGAGATCAGTCCATTATCGCCGATCCGATTCCTAAGAACTGCAAATGCGGTATCTTGTTCCGTGGTATTGACTACATGATTTCTCCGTCCGACTGTTTGATTGACCGTCTGACATTCCAAGAAGGATCTGTTCGTATTGCTGTAAATGGCGGTTATCCGGATGAACAGCGCGAGGCTATCAGCACGTACTTCAACCCGATCCATACCGAATACAAACAGCACTGGGCTCCGCGTACTCACCTCGGCGCTGAATTGCTGGATAAGGAACGCGAACAACGTATGTTCTTCGACTTCCGTAAGACTCACCAAGAACTTATGGAACGGATGTTTACCAACGAAGAAACCCGCTTAGACCTGTTGGCTCCGTATGCTGATTATTCAGTAACGTTGAAGCCGGCACGTTACTCTAACGGCTTCGGTAGGGTAATTGATGATCATATTACAGTACACTTCCATGTACCGTATGGCGCTCACGAAGGTATTCAAGACCTTATGGACTTGTTAGCTGCTTCGGCAAATATCAAGCCCTGCAAGATTTGATTTTCCTTTTTTCTATATATCCCAAGGGGGAGGAGGCTGGTCCTCCACCCCCTTTTTTGTAATAAAACAATTTGAAATAGATCGATTTCATATGAATGGCGTGGATTCTTTAGTCGGTGCCTTAGGTAGGGGCATTGACAAAATAACCAACATAGTTGGAAAATGGGGTTCCTCCCAACCGGTAGATGACAGCAAATCCGGTATAAAAATAGGGGACAAAATCTACCAAGTGGTTGTGTCCTTAAATGGCTGTTATTGGTATCTTGACGAAGAAGGTAAGAAGCATCCTGTTTCTGGTATTCCGGCCACAACCGAATGGGAGTGGATTAACATAGCTGAGAAAGTTATCAAAGATTTCAAAACCTGTTACCGTACACCTGGTGGAAAGGTCGAAGTATGGAGTTGGTATCTTCTTAACGATCAGATGGATGTTCTTAAAGAAACCCATAGAATTACCGACAGTACCGATATGGATAATCCGGTAGGTAAAGTTCTTACTAAAATACCGAACGAGTGGGTTATGATCGACTGCGATCTTCCTGATATGACAGAACGCGACATTACGTTCGTCAACAGATGTTATAAGACTCCGGATGGTAAGGTTGAAATAGAAGGATTGGAGGCCATAGATGATAAGATAAATATCAGGGAATCTATTTATACCGTTATTCAATCGACGGACGATAATTTCCCTGCCGGCCATGTTTTTAAACTAATTCCAGAGAATTGGGTTCGAATGGTTTGTGACTTTCCTGACATGACAGAACGAGACGTAACTTACGTTCTTGAATGTTACACTACTAAAAAAGGAAAAGTGCAAGTAGAAGGTTTGGTAGCCATAGATAACATCCTTGGAGCCAGGGAAGAGGTTTATACCGTTCTTCAGTCAACCGATCCTGATATTAAGGTAGGAACCGTGCTGGATTCCATTCCCGAAGATTGGGTGAGGATGGTCTGTGATTTTCCTGACATGACGGACCGGGAAATTGTTGAAGTAGACGAATGTTATAAGACTGATGGTGGTAAGGTCAATATAAAAGGTTATCAATCTATTGATGCTGTTCTTGGTGTAAGGGAACAGTATTATTATATTGTTAAGACAACGGATGCCGCCTATCCTCAGTGGACGAGAATAGATAAGATACCTAACGAATGGACGAAAACCGAATGCGATTTTCCTGATCTTACGGAAAGACATATTATGTCCGTAGATGAATGTTATACTACTCCTGGTGGTAAAATACATCTTGGTGGATACAGGTCGGTAGATAGCATAATAGGTGTCCGGGACGAGTATCTTATTGTTTTAGAAACTACCGACCCTGATATACAAAGAGGCGCCACATTCAGCAAAATACAAGAAGGATGGCAGCGTATTGTTTGTGATTTCCCTGATGCTACTACATCCGATACAGAAATAGTAGAAAACTGTTATAAGACGGAAAAGGGTAAGGTTCAGATCCGAACATACATAACAATGGACGGATACGGAAATACGAGGGAATTAAGACATATGGTTCTTAAAACAACCGATCCGGATTACAATATCGGATCCAATATCGATCAGATACCGGTAGGGTGGTTAAGTATCGAGTGTGATTTTGCGTCTGCTACACAGCGCCATATAAGACAGGTCAAAAACTGCTACGTTTCTGATGCAGGGAGCATTTACGTTGAGGGAGAAATCGTTTACGACAACGACCTTGACGTGGACAAGATGGCGCTGACGGTCATGGAAAGCACTGACCCGGCGATAGCCGTAGGGACGGAGCTGGCTACCATTCCCTCTGGCTACGTGAAAACAGTTTGTAGATGTAATTGTTGCAACCACTAAATCTTATTGTCATGAGCTGTAACGAATATTTTTTAGTAACACTGGAGTCTAAACCGACTCCAGTTCGTCATAAATACACGAATTTAACAGACGAATGGTATGATCCTGATGGTGTTAAGTACGAAGATCCTGATACGATAGCCAAAATCGAAGAACAAGCTACAGATAAGAATCGTATAGGAGATAACACCTTATATCATAAACTTATTGAAATACATTCTCAAGGAGAGTCAATAAAATCAGACATCGGAGACATAGGTCAGGTATTAGATTACATAAATGGGGAGGAAGTGTAATGGGAACCATATCAGATAAGTTAATGAGGATCATCAATACCAAGGAGGATATAAGGCAAGCCCTTATACTCAAAGGGTATGATGTACCTACTTCTATACCTTTTAAAGAGTATGCGAAGATGATATCCGATTTACCTTGTAAGGTAGATGATTTTCCTAAACTTCCTGGTGATGTCACTCGTTGGCATTTTGGCGGCCTGACGAACGAGATGATGGCAGCTATGGACGATCCGAGGATCGAGGATGCGGACCATAAAGGTCGGTTCTTATCCTTCAAGAATTTCGCTTGGAAGGAGGGTTCGGGTATTAGTGATGTTTATCCCGGTGCACTCGTCTTTGATGGTGTAGACGATTACGGTACCTGTGATAACTTCCCTGTTCTGACTAAGGAAAAGGGATATACGGTTATAGCGTTGAGACAGCGGATTTCAATGGGTGAAGGAATCTCTGGATTAGTATCTAATGCAAAGAATTGGTTCAAAGATGGTGCTTTCGTTTTAGAATATAGTTATACAAAAAACTCCTATTTTAATAGGCCGGTCTCTTTTGGAGCAATAGGGAGTGAAAAGGATTTACCACACATCCTTACTTATCAGACATCTAAAAGCTATAATGGTGTTTCGATTGCAGTTGGTAGTTTTATAGGAACAGATCAGCTATATGTTGGAAAAATAAATAACATCATCGAAAATTGCACTAACGCTGCTATCTGGGAGCTCGTCATCCTCGATCACGATGCTACCGAAGAAGAACTGACCAAGATCAAAGACTACTTCGTCAAAACCTATCCCTGGCTCTTCCCCGACCAAGCATGGACTGTCACCGGCAAAACCAACGAGGACGAAGATCGTGCTACTATTGCCAACATTACAGGCAATGATAATAATCTTGTGCTGTCGAATTTTGGGTTTGCAGAAGGGAGTGGGTATGGGTTGTATAAAACTCCATTTGAATTATATCCATCAGTTCAGCATTCGTCTAAATATAGTTTGTCTTTTTCAAAGTTTGCATTAGGGGATCACAATTTAATAATTGCACCAAAACAAAATGATTTAAGCTATGATATAAAAGTCAAAGTAACAGGATTAAAGGATGGTGTAAAATTTAAATGGGGGTGGATTGGTACAACAGGATACATAGATATAACAACAGATGGGATACACATGTTAAATAAACCCGCATCTCAAATTAGACAATTGATTGTAGAATTTGCAGAAGATTTTGATCCTGATCATGTTGTCACCATAGAGCAAATCCCCGAATACGAAGGATACCTGGTTACTGATGGGGTGGATGATGAGGTTCGAAGTGCTGCTTTTACATTGAACGAAGATTGGACGATTGTTGGAGATTGGGAATTGTTATCAAATGTTCAGATCAATTGTGGCATTGTAAAAGCTCAAAATGTTTATCTGTATAACACTGCTAATGGATTGCTTATATCTATTAATAATCCACGTAGTTTACAAAGTTTTGGAACTAAATCATTGCATGCTATTTGCTCAGATGGTAGATTATATGATCGAAATTGGGTTGAGTATGAATATACCGTAGATCAAAATTTTGAGATCGTTAAATCAAGTTTGAATATAGGATTTAACTTAAATAATTATACCCAAATAGCTTTTAAGAACCTTGCAATTTATCCAAGAATCCTTTCCAAAGACGACTGTATCAAAGCATATAACTATTTACAAACCCTAAAATCAAAGTAATATGAAATTCATTATCATACCAAAAGAAGTATATGATTCCGTATCTGAAGAAAAGAGACGTGAATTAGGAATAGACAGCCCAAGAGCGAGCGTAGATGGTTCTAAAGTTATTTTACACGTAGAACATTATGACCTTCTATTTAAGTCTTTAGACATGCAGGCTGACGACGAACCTCAATACCCGTATCCGGTATATGACAGCCCTTCTTCTGAGTTTGAATCTATTCTTTCATCTAAAGAATGGGTGTCTGATGTTAATGACGAGCGTCTTTGATCTTGTTATGGTTGGGACAATTGCTATATTTGTAAAAAGTTGAATAATTAAAGCGTGTGGTAGCGTTATCTACCATATAATCATCATGTTTCAGATAATAATCGGATGCGTTTTGGCTAATATCCTTACGATAGCAATCATCGGTTTATCCCTGTATTTAGTGTATCGTAAAAACGAAGACCATTTAAAGGCTTTGGACTCTAAGATCGATCAGAAGGTTGAGGACGTAAAAAACAAGGTTGGGGCGGTGATGGATATCGTAGACCAGATCAAGAAATTGTTGGATAAAATTAACAAGAAATAAAAAAAATGGCAGAAGTAGGTTATAACAGTAAATTCGAAGGTCAGGAGGTTGATTCCAGACTTGAGAATGTGGTGCAGGCCGCTCCTGGAACAGGTTCGGAATCGGGCAAGGGAGGCCTTATCCCGGCTCCCCCTGCTGGAAGTCAAGATGGTAGCAAGACTCTTCTTAGTAACATGACATGGGGCGATCATATAACAAAACAGTACATAGATAATGCTGTATCGGCAGCAGGGTGGAAGAAGCAGATTGTTAGCAAACTTCCTACTGTTGAAGAGGCGAAGGATAATGTCATGTATCTTGTAAAAGATGATGTGGCATCTACAGAAACCAAAAACGTGTATAATGAATATATTTTGGTTACTGAAGAAGGTGGAACTAAGGTGCTTGAATCACTTGGTATGGTAAGTACAGGAGTAGATTCATCTTATCTTGATTTATCCATATTTCCCAGTACTTCTGGAACTCTTGATGAGGATTCGTATGCAAAAGTTCTGAATGCTTACAATAACAATATTACATTAGGTAAGCTTAGTTTTTATTATTTTTCTTTGGATTATTTTTTAGACAATGATAATTCTGAATTAAAAATAATAGCTGTTTTATTTAATAACACCAACTCAAAGGAAGACGTATCTGGATCTTATATAGACATTGAGATGGCAACTTATGTTGTTTCCCAAGATAAGACATATAGAGCTATAGCTAATACGGCTACGTTGTCTAATGACATGTTATCTTATTTGAAGTTTATGGCTAAGACTCCTAATGTTGTCACAACATTAGCAAGTTTGCCAATAGATGCTCATAATATCATAGCCAACGTAGCTTCCGCTACGAACCTGTCTATGGCCG
>UMJO01005414.1_pt1 | contig 22313 bp, 23 predicted proteins | sample 1966081 | NCBI WGS metagenome assembly UMJO01 (sample SAMEA4836152, study PRJEB28245) | human gut metagenome | biome: gut microbiome; material: fecal sample | place: Denmark | collected 2008 | reverse complement strand
ACTTTTTTATCAAAATACAGGAAATTCGGCGATTTTCGTCATACGTACGTCACAAATGCATAGTATTTTATATAATAGAGTAATTTTGGGCAGCAAGCTTCTGCTGCCGGATACTGTTCTGAGGAGTGTATTTATGCCGCAAAATCACTTTAGAGAACCGAAAAACCGACGTGAACATCTTCTCTCTTCCCTACCAATCGTCTTGCCGGTGGCAGCCGTGACGATATCCGCCGCTGCGTTTGGTCTGCTGTTCCTGCAAGGGGATCTAGTGGAGCGCGCGGAGGAAACCGTTACATACACTGCAGCGATTGGCGCAGATGACGAGCAGGTGGAAATGTACGTCTACAATGCGGGCAACGATGAAGTTGAGGAAGCCGAAGAAGAAGCTTCGGAAATGAATGCCGCGTCTTCCTATGCCGCGAAAGAGCGCATTTTGCCGGCTGGCGAAGTAGAAGACACCGCAGAGCTTGTAGATGCATACAGCTCTGTGCCATTATTTGTTTCCAGCGGCAATCTTGCGGAGCAAGGCGTGCAGACACGGCTTGAACTGCTTGAAGATTATTTTCCAAACGGCATGTACTGGAACCATATCGGTGTGGACACAAGCGAAATGACGGCAGACGAAATTGCCATGTGCGTTACAGACACGCCGTGCAACCATTCTGTTTATGGTTATGGAAACTGCAACATTTATAATGGACTGACGGATGATTTCTTCCCGCAATACGGAGACGAAACGCAATGCCTCGGCTACGCTTCCATCATCAGCGACCTGCTGTTCGGCTACGATGCACCGATCACGGAGTTTTACGACTTTGACGAGTTGCGCATCGGCGATCACATCCGCATGGGTTGGTATGAGCACTCGATGATCGTGACGGACATCGACTGGGATACCGATACCATCACCGTGACGGAAGTAAATGCAGATTACGAAAACTGCCAGATCTCCTGGGGTCGACAAATCACCCGCAGCGAGCTTCTCGGCATGGAAGGCGACCTTACCTATTACACGCGCTATGCAAATTGAAAATCGGTTGTTCTGCGCCTCGGCAAGATTTTGATGTCTTTTCGGGGCACATTTTATATTTCTCAAAAGTTATACGATACAAAAACCCCCCGAACGACGCAAAATCGTTCGGGGTGTGCTGATTCAGAGAATCAATTATTTAACCATGTTGGCAACTTCGCTTGCGAAATCGTCGTTTCTCTTCTCGAGGCCTTCGCCCTTCTCGAAGCGAACGAAATCCGTAACCTTCATCGCGCCGCCAGCCTTCTTTGCTTCCTCAGCAATGTACTGCTCAACGGAGAGGTCGCCGTTCTTAACGAACGCCTGCTGCAGGAGGCAGTTGTTCTCATAGAACTTGCCGATTCTGCCGGTAACCATCTTCTCGATGATGTTCTGCGGCTTCTTGGAGTTCTTCGGATCGTTCTGGATCTGAGCCATGAGGATTTCTTTTTCCTTATCGAGTGCTTCAGCCGGAACCGTGGACTTATCGAGATAAGCCGGATTCAGAGCGGCAATCTGCATTGCGACGTCCTTGCCGCACTCGTTGAGAACTTCTGCCGGAACATTCTCGGTCTCAAAACGAACGAGAACGCCGATTCTGCCGCCGCCGTGTACGTAAGCAACGCAGTCGCCCTCGTAACGGACGAAGCGACGGATCTTGATGTTCTCGCCGATGGTGAGAATCTTATCCTTCAGCATAGCATCAACGGTCATATCGGAGCCGTGTGCCTTAGCTGCAAGGAGAGCTTCAACGTCTGCCGGGTTCTCATAGATAACAGTCTCGGCACAGGTCTTAACGAAATCGATGAACTGAGCATTCTTCGCAACGAAGTCGGTCTCAGCGTTGACTTCGATCACAACGCCAACCTTACCGCACTCGCTGACCATGGCGTATGCAACACCCTCAGCTGCAATACGGCTTGCCTTCTTAACGGAAGCTGCAAGACCCTTCTCGCGGAGAATCTCGGTTGCCTTCTCTACATCGCCCTCAGCCTCTGTGAGAGCCTTTTTGCAATCCATCATGCCGCAGCCTGTCTTAGCGCGCAGATCTGCAACGTCCTTAGCTGTGAAATTCATTTCAAATCACCATTCCTTGTAGAATCTTAAACTCTATATCAAACGAAAGGAATTTTTAACCGAAATTAAATTATTCCTCGGTCTCTGCAGCAGCTTCTTCGGTTTCCTCAGCAGCAGCGCCCATACGGCCCTCGCGGCCTTCGATGATAGCGTTAGCCATAGCACCTGCGATGAGCTTAACAGCGCGGATAGCATCGTCGTTGCCCGGGATAACGTAGTCAATCTCGTCCGGATCGCAGTTGGTATCTACGATTGCAACGATCGGAATACCGAGCTTCTTAGCTTCGGAAACAGCGATTCTTTCTTTTCTCGGGTCAACAATGAACAGTGCACCCGGGAACTCCTTCATGTCCTTGATGCCGCCAAGATACTTTTCGAGCTTTTCAATCTCGAGCTCGAGCTTGCTGACTTCCTTCTTCGGGAGCAGCTCGAAGGTGCCGTCTTCCTGCATCTTGCGCAGCTGTGCAAGTCTCTGGATTCTGCGGCGGATGGTCGTGAAGTTGGTGAGCATGCCGCCCAGCCAACGAGCGTTTACATAGTAAGCGCCTGCGCGGAGAGCCTCTTCCTTAACGGACTCCTGAGCCTGCTTCTTTGTGCCTACGAAGAGAACGCTCTTGCCTTCCATGGAAAGGTCACGAACGAAGTTGTAAGCCTCTTCGAGCTTCTTAACGGTCTTCTGCAGGTCGATGATGTAGATACCGTTTCTCTCCGTGAAGATGTACTGTGCCATCTTCGGGTTCCATCTTCTTGTCTGGTGACCGAAGTGAACACCGGCCTCCAGAAGCTGCTTCATTGATACGACTGCCATTTGAAAATACCTCCTTGGTTTTTCCTCCGCCGGGCTGATATTTTCGGGGAAAACCGCTTTCGCGGCACCAATCCGAGAGCCTCGGCGTGCGTTTTTGCTTGCAGAATCTGCAAATCGCTGAACTATTATAGCACAACATGCCGGGTAAAGCAAGTGTTTTCTATCCGTTTTCAAAGAAATTTTGTAAGAAGCTGCGCTTCGGTGTCCGCTTTACGGGAATGTGATCGACCAGCACCGCATCCTCCCCAATGGTCTTCACAGCGCTCCATGGGATTACACAGTCATTCTCTCTGCCAAACAATCCGAAAAAGCGCGGACGGCCGTACACCACGATCGCCGTCAGTGCCGCCTGCTGTGTATCAAATTCAATATCACCGAGATACCCGATGCGCGAGCCATCCAAAACACTGATAACCTCTCGCCCATGCATTTCTCCGATGCGTTCTAACATATCGCTCCCCCGTTTCGCCGTATTTTTCCGATACAGCGTATGCACAGTAGGGATACATTATGCGTTTGCATCCTTTAAAATGACTTCGGCAATCGTTTCGGCGGCAAGGTTCGAGCCCGCTTCGTTCGGATGGCTGCCGTCGTCGTTGAACAGATTTTCGGTTTCGGTTTTTTCATAAAATGCACTGCCGACATCGGCGAGCAGCGTGTGGTTTTTCTCTGCCGCTTCTGCATAGGTTTCGTGCATTTTGCGGTACATCTCATCGTAATCTATGCCGAATTTTTGAAGCTGTTTGCCGTCTTTTTGGTATGCCCATGTCGCATACAGAACCGGTACGGCACCGTTTTCACGAATTTTACCGCACAAATCTTTCACGCTCTGCATAAAGCTTTCCTTTGCTGTGATAGGGCCGTTGCTCATCTCCTGCAAAACGACGTAATCCCATTTTTCATTTTGCAGCAGCTCCAATGCTTTTGCGCCGAGCCTTATTTCAGGGTTCAGCTGCTCACGTAAGCGTGCACCGCCGCGTGTGTTCTGTACCACTTCGGCACCCGTGATTTCTGCCAGCATATTCGGCAGATCATTTGTGAAAATATAGCTGTTTCCAAGCATTAAAATGCGCATATTTATTTCTCCTATCCTCATGGTACTTTATCATTCGTAGTATAGCATATTTTTGAAATTCGGACAAGAAAAAACGCCCGGTTCTTACACTGTGAAGTAGTCAATAGTTAGTAGACACAAAATTTCTTATGCCACCAGTTCTGTTCTATACGGGACAGGTGGTTTATCTTTTAGTTTGCGGACGGGTCGTTCATTGTTGAAATAGTAGATTGCCTGCTCAATGGTAGATCTCAGATCATCACATTCCCAGTAACGGAAGTGCTTGCGCAGCGTGTCCTTCTTTGCCTGCAAACTCCCGATCTCCTGCAAGTATAAAAGGGCAGTCTTCGCAAAAGACGTCGGGGTGTAGAGAATGCGGTCTGAAAAAACAACAGGGGATGTATCCAGAGAATCATGTAAAAACAAGTCATTCATAGCTGGACACCTCCCCCGTTGATAGTTTATTATCTGACAAACCGAATATAAGAATCCACCGTCGTATTCTTCAGATGTTTTTTTATTATTCTAAAAACACAAATTATTCTTTCTTCATTGTGGAATATGTTTTTCAATAAATTCAGAAACAATCATTTTGTATTTTTCAGGATCTGTTCTATAGCATCCAGTATGCTCTGCCCCAGAAACTATGTACAACTCTCTTTCACTTTTGCAACTTTTGTAAATTTTATACGCCATAGATACCGGTGCTGTCTTATCCTTGTCTCCATGAATAATTAGAACTGGCACACTTGTCTTAGACACTGCGGCACATGCGTTTGCTTCTTTCAAGTCAAATCCGCCCCAAATTTTTGTTCCTGCATTCACTATCCGAGCAAATAAATCTGTCAATAATTCAAAACGAAGCTTCTCTTTACTGCCTATTTTTATCATTTCTAATGGTGATGTAAACCCAGCATCATCAATAATTCCACAAACTGATTCCGGCAATTCTAAATCACTACTCATCACTGCTACCGCTCCTCCCATGGAAATTCCCATAAGGAATATAGGTACCTGTTCTCCGAATTCAAAATCCACCCAATTTGCCCAATCACGACAGTCGTATCTTTCTAAAACGCCAAGTGTTGAAACGTCACCTCCACTTTCATTGTGCGCTCGTAAGTTCACCAACAGAAGATTCCATTCTTTTTCTTCTGTTATTCTATAGATTGGCACATTATTCGTATAACAATTACCCCAAAGCCCATGAAAAAAGATTATGACTGGCGCATTTTTCTTTCTTTCATAATAGTGACCAACTAATTGTACTCCATCAGATGCCGTAATTGTAATTTTTCTATTTGGCTCATTTTTTATTTTATATGCTTCTGTAAGAATTTCATACTGCCAGTCATCAGCAATTCCTAAATCTGGCCATCGAATTTCTCTTCTCAGGCAGGCTTTCTGAAAAGAGTATTTACTTATTCCCAGCAGTGTCAATATTCCAATACTTAAAATCAACAGGATTATTAAAATTCGCCTTCTATTTACGCATATTTTCATCATCGCAATTCCCATACATTGTAAGTTCATTTTGCTCACACTCCATTTTTATTTCCGTCACAAACTATATATCGTGCTCAAAAATACGCCGTGTGAACTTCTGGAATTCACAGTCCACACGGCATACTACTTTATTTCAGCCTTTCGAGAATCTCATCTGCCGTCATACCGGATGCCAGCAGCTTCTTCAGCACAGCTTCGGACTCGACCTTCTTAGCAGCTTCGGCGGCCTTAGCATCTGCCTTTGCCTTCTTCGCTTCCAGGGATGCCACTTCTTTTTCGGCCTTCTTCAGAACAGTCTTCTGCTCTTTCAGGTCAGCTTTCAGAGCATCGATATTAGCAGTAATGGTAGTGATCTCTGTGTTCAGGGAAGCGATAGCCTCCTGCTTCTCCGCAATCTGAGATGCGTAGTCTTTGGTGATATTGGTTTTAGGACGGTTTTTGCTACCTTTTGTTCTGGGCATAGGTGATAGCCTCTTTCCTTTTTTAGTGGTTTGAGTATAGCACTGTGGAATGGTGAGGGCAATGCATTTAAATCACAACATTAAGTTAACATTTTTTCCAACTTCATTCAGTGCCATATCAGATAACTCACCTTGACTGTTCATATGAATTGCCAAAATAATATACTCTGTCAAAAACATATCTGTGTACATTCTAAAAGTATCTCTATTTGCATTGATGCTGTTCATTCGAGCCGCAACATTGCCATGAAAGTTATTGCATCGAGAAGCATAAAGAATTCCAAATAGAACAAATGACAATCTTTCTTCATCTGTAAATTTATATTTTTTCTTCGTGCCCTGCGCATCACAGAATGTAATCTCAGCTTCTTCTCCTAACATAAGTGCTCTTAACTTAATACCAAAGCTGTGTGTTATGGCTCGACTCTTTCCTTTATTTGCATCGGAAATTCCGAGATCCACTGTATTACCAATAAGTGTAGGGCTGGAAATCTGGCAGTATGACTTTCCATATGCATTATCCAAAATTTCCGATAGCAACGAAATTTTGCCTTTTAATGATTTATACGAAGAAGCTCTATATTTTTCTGCTATTCCATTCTTTTCCATCGCATATCCTTTAAGCATATACGAGGCCACATAGTGAAATGTTTTGTCCGGCAGCCTTTCCAAAAAAGGCTCTAGAATTGCTTTGTATTTATTATTCCAATTTGCTAAAATTGCACCACGAACAAATTCAACACCTTTAGTATCTAAGCAAAATCCTACGCTGTTATCACTCAACTGCTGAACATAATATGAATGATTGATTGCTTGCCAGCAAAATAGTGCCGCCAAATCCGGTCTCTGTGGCAAAACATAATAGCTATCAAATAAATATGTTAATATCTCATATGGGTAGGACGCGCCTTGATTTTCCCAATTTTCATCATATAGAAAATGGATATTCTCCAAAATATTATTGTCACCACATGGAAGAAGATTCAGATGGCATTCTTTCGAATAATTCTTTGCGAGTCTCAAAATATTGTCCATAATAATACCCAACTATACTTTTCTACATTTATTCTTTTCTCACATCTTCGCCGATCATAAGATCGTTGCCTGCTGCTCACCACGGAGAGGTGTGTGATTCATTCGAGCAGCGTAGGGAGCTATCGCTCCCAGCATATCACAATTGCATCCAGTTTTACAGACGCTTTCTTACCTTCATCACTGCACAATACATCAATCCGCCAATCATTCCGCCGACTGTGTTATAGAAGATGTCTGATAATTGAAACGTTCCCAAGCGAAGCAATAATTGCAACATCTCTATGCTTATCGAAAAGATAAATGCTATCTTACCGCTTTGCCACAGTATCTTCTTCCAGCCGTTTCCTATCTTTTCTTCGAATGTCCACATCACTACTGCTGAGAATGGCATCATCATGATTACGTTCTCGATGCACTCGGTGGTCAGCTTTTGTTCGCCGTTCACTGTCCCCCAGATGTCCCAGCCACCCATGACATCGGATAAAGGATTCATCCAAAAATTGCGATTTAACAGGGTTCGGAACAGAATAAGTGAAGTCACAAAGGCCAGGAAGAACAGTTTCCGAAAGAACACGCTCTCCTTGAACTTCTGATACCAGGTCACTATGGCATTCTTCCAGCCTTTTCCTGCATGTATTGGCTCATAAGCATAAAGATAGAAAAACATGGCCAAAAAGGAAAGAAGAAGCGAAAAGCCAAACGGCTCATATAGCGCAGTCAGGATGTCTGTGAGAATCTTTCCGAGTAAATCAATCGTTTCTTTCATCGTTGTTTACAGATCACTGAACAAGTCAGCCTTATACACGCCGTTCTCCAGCATCTTCTTGAAGCTGTCCTTTACTGCTGCGACATCCTCGTGATAGGTCATGCCATACCATGTATCATTGGTCTTCAGAACCTTTACAGACATCTTTCCCTGCTCCAGCAGTTCACCAATGAAGATAGGAATCAGATATTCTGCTTTTAGAGGGTTGCACGGGACTTCTTTCTCGAAGAACTCCTTGAAGCCCTCCTCCAGCACATCCAAGAAATCAGGAGTCAATCCCCACATGTTCATGGAAACAAGAGAATTTACATCAACAGCTACGCCATCTGTTTCTGCCCCAGTTGCAGTTTTTACAATATTCTTGGTTTCCACAACCTCAGTCAAATTGTTCTGGTCGTCCATCTTGCAGATACCACGAGTCACACCACCATTATCAGACAGCGTATTCTTCAGCACAAAGCCAGCCATGCAGGACTTTCCGCCATTCACCAAATACTCATGGACGGCCTTAAAGCCTTCCTTGCCATAGTAATCATCAGCATTGATTACTATGAACGGAGTATCAATCACATTTTTCGCTGCAAGGACGGCCTGACCGGTTCCCCAAGGTTTCGTACGACCTTCTGGCAGAGTTCCCGGGATATCGTTGATATCCTGGAAAGCGTAGTCCACAGTTACATCATGAGACGCGCAAATAGAGGCAATGCGGTCTCCGATGACCTCTTTGAATTCCTTCTCAATATCCTTACGGATAATAAATACCACATGATTGAAACCAGCCTCAATCGCATCATGGATTGAGTAGTCCATGATGATGTGATTTGAAGCATCCACCGGCTCCAACTGCTTGATTCCTGTTCCGAAGCGGCTGCCAATTCCGGCTGCCATAATAAGTAATGTTGTGTTCATTTTGTTTACTCTCCTTTCGAGGTTTCAAAATTCCGTTTATTCTCTTTAGTCTAAGCATTCAATCTGACTCGTTGTCACTTGAAATACTTTTTGCGAGTGCCACACGCTAGTAACAAATGAATATCTTTTGACTAATATTAATTATAACACCTAGCATTTTCAACGCAGCTTTTCTAAAAGGTTTCAACATCCATTGTGCTAGTACATCGATTGACATACAGCCAACCATTGCGATTAATGCAACAGCAATATTTACTAAGGGCCAGTACCATTCTCCTTCATATATGCTATAGTCAAAAACAATATTTTGCACAATTTGCCGTAATGCACCTTCAAAAAGATACACTGCAAACACATGTTTTGCAACTCTATTAATGAAATCCGAATGGAACTCAACCTTCATAAAGAACATCATCAGAACCGTTGCTTCTATTACAATAAAAACACTGCAGTCCCTTGCAAAAGGAATATGTGGCTTTCCTCCTGTAGCAATGCTGATCAAAGAATTCAAAAGAACATTTAATGCCGTCGTTGCTATCAGGATCTTTAAAAGAGATTTCTTATCAAACCGTTCGTCCAAACTGTATTTTCTAATATATGACCCCAGAAAATACAAAAGAAGCATATTTATAACATTCTTGCCTCCCCCAGAACACTGTAATAAATTACAGTAGGTGCAACAAGAAACACAGCCGACATAAACAACAGTAGTTGTCTATGTTGCAATTCACTCATCGAATTAATCGCCCTATTGATATATGGGGAGAAAATCATCAATAATATGTAGCAAGAAATAAACCAATAGCAATTCGTTGAAACAGGAATAAAGGCTTTGATTATGCTTAATATAGACGCTTTGCCAAAGTAGCATCCCACTAATGCACTTAAAACCGCATAAAGAATCACTGTCGATTCCAACTCAATCAACTTTTGAGTGCTTCGTCGTATTCCGAAGTATCCTGATATAAAACAAAAATCGAAACTCCGGCATTAAAGATGCCATTTTCAATCTGTGTCCAAGCAAATCCAGTTCCTGAACCATGCTCCATTACCGCCCCATTCGTATGCATAATTACAATTCCTAGCATCGCCAGGATTCTAAGCATTTCAATGCTTGAATTTCGTTCTTTCTTCATACATTCCTCTCTACCAAACGCCATTTTTATTATCTGCTCTTCACACGTGACAGCACTTTCCTCGCAACTCCTGTTAATTCTTTAAAATATAACACAAAGACAGCAACTACAAAACCGATTTGAATCAGGTACCCACTCCAGTTATAGCTATAAAACATTAGGAGTGTGGCTTGTAGATACAGCAACACATAACTCAAAGCGTCTCTAATCAGGCTGACATCCAGCTTCATTTGACGGGTAACTTTATATAGCCGCAACGCCCAAATCAGCATATACGACAATGATGTTGCAATGGCAGCCCCTAAAGGTCCGCAAGCATATACAAAAGCCACATTCATAATCGTATTGGCTGCTGCACCAATCAAAATCGTGTTTCCAAATGCCTTCGATTCTTTTGCCGCTGAGAAAATCCCTCCCAAAAGCTGAACCAATGCACCAAACACTACTGAAATCATCAGGAAAGGAGCATACTTCCATGCTTCATAAAAGTCTGCTCCAAAAAGGATCTTAGCGATAACCTTATCAAATAGAATCAAGCCTGCACATGTAATCACCATACACATGTTGTACGCCTTATAGATTGTGCTATAAAACTCACTGCTGTCCTGATCGTATTCCTTTACAGCTGATATTGTCCATGCCTGATTAAATATCTGCTGAAACATTGAAAGAAGCGATGGGATTTTATATGCCACTGAATACACACCATTGGCAGCAAGGCCACAAATCCACGTTACGATATAGCGATCAGAGACATTATTAATCCACCATCCGATATTGCCAAGTCCCATTGGTACACTGTAGGTAACCATTTCTTTTTTCAAGGACCGATTTTCCGGTTTCCAACTAATAACCTTCCAAATTTTCAGCTTAATTAGCAAATACAAGTCTGTGCTTGCAAATGACAAACAATTGGCAACAAAATATCCAACAAGCCCCCACTTAAATACCAACAAAAAAAGAACATTTAATGTAAGCATCGATACCGAACCGATAATGCCTCCAATGGCAACATCTGATACCTTTTCGATTCCGCGCGCATAATTATTGAGAACATCCGACATCAGGCTTGTAACGAAATATAAAACAAGGAGCTGTGGGTACAACGTCAAGGTTTTTATTATAGAAAAACACTGATTAACACCCACCAGTAAAATGCACAAAACACATGCGGCAATGTACCGTCTGACACCAACCATAAAGACTTCACGCTTATCATAGGTTTCATCCAGTGAGAAGCGCATAATTCCATCTGCAATATTCAATGACAAAACTGGAACAATCAAAAAGAGTGTGGTCTGATAGATATCATACGTTCCATATGCTTCTGTTGATAAAATATTTGTATACAACGGAACCATTAAAAATGATAATATTTTGGTCCCAAAGCTGGCCAATGTCATTATGCCAACATTTTTTAAGAGGTATTTGTATTTTTCCATAATCTTCCTGTACGATATTTTTATTCTAGTCTATTGTTTCTACTTCATTAGCAGGCTTCATAACAGCTGCCAATGCTATTGCACCAATCATACCTGCAGGAGCAGAAAGAATTGCAGAGCCAACAGCATGAATTATATACTGCATGTAACCAGCGTATAAAAGTGCTTTCTGCTCCGAATTCAAATTCATCCACTTGAACGAGAAGAAGATTCGCACATAAATCAATATATACAAAATCGAACCAATCCATCCGAACTGTCCAATTGCCATCGGCCAGAACGTGTCACTCAAGAAAGATCCATCCTCGGTATTCATTCCGAATAAGCTGTTAAAGCCATATTGATAATATAATCTCGAATAATTTCTAGCTGCTTGATCCGAACCGAATGTGGCAAACCCGGAGCCCAATGGGAAATATGTATTTGCTGTTTTTCCTCCGTAGTAGAAGAACAAATATCTAGGTGCATTTACATTCATCAGATAAGTTTGAATCTGGAAGGTTCCCAAAAGCAAAACAATCACAGCCATAAACACCACTGTTCTTGTTTTAAGCTGTGCTCTCTTTTGAAAATAAATCAAAAGGAATATAAACATTACCGAAAACAGCAACGGAGAACTTTTTGTCGCTAGGATCAGTCCAACGCACACGGCTGCATACGGCAAACGATTGTTGTATTTGTCCTTTGAAATTGAAAGCACAGCAATTGCAACCAATGCAACTGCAAGAAATTGAAAGCTCATCGGAAAAACAAAATTATAGGATTTGATTCCATATCTTTCGTTTTCAGTCATTCCGAGATTCACAAACTGGGATATAATCGCAAATAAGCCTGCGAGGTAGCAGAACAATTTTGCGAGTGGGCGCAGCGCTCTGGACATATCGCTATATACATCTGATGTAATATAATATTTAAATGCAAAAATCGTCCACAAAAACTTTGTTTCTGAAATGACATCCACAAAAACCGAGAACCATGAATATGCCAATCCACTCATTGCGTTCGAAAGTAAGCCAATAGCAATTACCACAATCAAAAGGAACACCGATATTTGGTCTGATGAGTCCAATCTTCTCTTTAAAAGAAGTATTATAACATAGAACATGCAAACAAGTGCTAGTCCTTCATCGAAATAACTTCTGCCACCTCGCATTTCAAAATAAATCTGGAATGCAAGAACCAAGATGCAAATCACAGTATGTGAATGATATACTCTTTGTCCAACTTTCACATTCCAACTCATACCGCCACCTCACATCCTGCAAATCTCATATAGTTGCAAAATTGAGTGTGCATAGCACAAGTTGTTCCGCGCTTCAGTCCAGCAAGTTTTTTCTTAATCCATCTGCTTAGGATTACCCCCCCCCGCTTAATTGCGTCGATTTTAATAATCATACAATAAAACGGATAAGAAAGTGTTGCACAAAAATAGGTATAAAACATATTAAAGAAGGCGTTAAATGCCCATATTGCAACCAGCATCATCATCGCCATCTTCGATATTCTAATTCCGTCGAATGTCTTCTTGAACAATGTTATAAACATTCCCAAGTACACCAATAGGCCAAACAAACCATAGTCGCTAAAAATTTGAATAAAATCGTTATGTGCCCATAATGGATTTCCAAAATGAGCATAGTTAATCTTGAACAAATAGTTGACTCCATTTCCAAACAGAATCCGAATCGGATTGTTTTTGATCATAGTTAAAATATCGTATGTCCAGAAAGTAGATCTTCCGCTAGTGAATGCAGCCAGCGGATCAATGCCGATTTCTGTTCTGCTTGATGCAGATATAAATTTTTCCTTTATCGGAGACAGTAGCACAATTCCAACCAGAACCACTGCTGCTATCGCAATTACTGCAAAGTACATCTTTTTGTTTTTGATTTGCGTATAGAGAAACAGCATCCACGCGCACGCCAAAACACCCAGATATGTTCTTGTTGTACCAAGCATGATACACAGCGAAGGTACAAACATGGCAATTACATATCTCTTCCTATGCCAAAGATTATATTGAACCGCAAGAAGCGCAAATACAAAAATCGCAATTGGACAGAGCAGGAACGTTGTTCCCGCAAAGGAAACAAATCCTCTTGTTTCTCCCTCATACACATAACTGCTTGACAACGGCAATGAAATCAGCACTGCCATTACCCACAGCCCTATAACGCTGTCTACATACTGCTTATGATTTTTCATAAACGCTATAGAATCATCTTGATGATATATAAAAAAAAGAAAATATAAAATCAAAAATGGAAAGTAAAAAACCATGTTCGTACTGAAAAAATGGAAGCCATTGATTGCAACATTCATCAAAACGCCGAGCACTGCATAAAAACAAAGCAACAACTCGCTTTTGAACATCTGTGTTCTATAATAATTGTAGAAAAAAAGACCAAACAGTAAAATTGTCAGAATTAAGTTTAAAGGTCCAACATATACTTTTATCGTTGAAGTCAATGGAAACACAACGATAATATACCAAATCAAATCTTTTATCCTTACTTTGCCACGGTCACTGTATTGAATCATTCTGTTCTCTCCTATTTTGAAACAACACTCCCAACTTCTCGGCAGTTGCCCCACTTGAAGTTTCCACCTTGTATGTTAGTTTGTGAATCGGTGTCAGACGCATAATTTGTTGACAACGATTTTCGTCATAATGCTTTGGCAGTTCCTGCATCAGCAAATGAGAATCAATGTGATTCATTGCTGGAACTTGTTCCCATAATTCTGGATTCGCATCTGTTACCATACGGAAAAATATATGCATCAAAAAGTAGTTCTTAATATAATTGTATTTTTTCCAATACGCATAGAGTAGGCTTTGTGTTTCAAGAAGAATTTTATTATTTGTGTACTTACTGAAAATTAGCCAGCTACCCATATTGATCATTTCCATGTCCATCCAACCATTTCTATATACAAAGAAATTGGAATCATCAATATAGGCTGGAATAGTGCCTGTCATATATGTCGTACTATCAATCCACAATCCACCATAACGAATAAGCAACTCAAGTCTTAAAAGATCAGATAAATGTGTATTGCTAATCACTCCTTCTTTCCATTTTCTAACAATATAATCCGGGAATTGCACATATTCGTTCATATTGTCCGCAGTAATAACCGTTATCTTCCAGTCTTTCATCCAGTAACAGACAGATGCATAGCAATCCCGAACAATTTGAGGTGCGTTCTCCATTCCCTGCAGCCAACAGATCCAAACTTGTTTCTCCGCCACGTCACAATTCTGTTCTTTGGGAAGCTCAGTCTTGATTTGTTTCAAATCATTTTCAAAGTGTTTTTTAAGCCACGAATAGGATTTATACATTGTCAGCTGACCCGCCAGGTATTTATCTGCAAATCCAGTCTTTGTCAGCGAATAGCCAAAAACATCTGTAAACAGCGTTTTTTGACTTATACTCTTTTTAATCAATTGTTTTATCTTCATTATATTCCACCCATTATTTTTTCTGGTTCCTTAGCTTCATAGCCTTTATCGGTTCAAACCAGAATAATAGCCACCACTGTTTCTCGGCAATGATATAAATTACTATCGGAACAAAAACACTTACACTAAAGCCAATCATAAAGTGAAGAATTCCTGAAGAGATACCGATTTTCAACAACACGGTTCGAACGCCCGCTGCCACAATTGTATGTAATACATATACGGGCATAAAATACTTTGCGCTATGATTAACCAATCCATCTGTTTTATACTGCTCTTTGCTTTGAAAAAAGTATGTAATCACAAGCACAAAAATACTGGCGAAGATAAATTGAGCTTTTGCATTATCGGTCGGTGTACTATAAACAAAGTAAGAAAGGATGCATGCCAATATCACCATCCCAGCCGCCATCCCATCAGCCAGTTTACTTTTTTTGAATGGAGTCGCTGTAATCAGCATTCCTATGCAAAACCAAACAGCGCTTGCCATCACTTTTGCAACCAAATCCGGAATGGCCTTATCTGCAAGCCACCCCACATAGATGATCTTCATGAAACACGCTATGACAACCATGCTGACAAGCGGTTTTCTTTTTTCTTTTCCTATCACCGGAGGAATCAGGCAAAACAGTAAGAATAGCGTATATAAATACCAGTATGGTGCGATTGGTTCTATAAGAAGTGTTTTCAAAAAAGGGGGCGCCGCATTGTTTACATCTGTGGCAAATACATTCTTCAATAAAAGTGTAATAGTTGAAAACGTTACATACGGAACACCCAATGCGAGGGCTTTTTTCTTAATATTCCCTATGTGTTTTTTTACATTCCATTCGTTTGGAGCAGTAGCCTGATATAAAAAACCACTACAAACAAAAAAAAGAGGCACATGGAATGTATATACCGTTTGGATCGGCCAGCAATATAAAATATTGTTTTCACTGATCCAGCCGCCTGCCATCATCGACATATAGAGATGCCCTATAACAACAAGCAAACAGGCAAACATTTTTAAATTATCAATCCAAAGATACCTTTTGGGTTTGCATTTTAAGGTTGTTTCATTACTGGACATGAAGCATTTCCTCAACTGTACAGGGTTCCCTCAGTCCTTTTTCTAAGAAAGGTGCTGAAAATGTCCTTGCTTTTTCTTTTGCACTTTCATAAGTTCCAATTACCCGTGCCGGAACGCCTCCAACAATACTGCCCGAAGGAACATCCTTCGTAACGATTGCTCCTGCAGCCACGATACAATTATCCCCGATTGTAACTCCATAATTGATAATTGCATCCGCACCTACATACACATTATTTCCAATTTCAACTTTTCCGAAGCGGCAAAGATACTGATCTGTTTTTTCTTCATGATTAAACACAGTATTCAGCGCACTATGAGTTACAATTCTTACGCCTGCCGAAATTGCCACATTGTCATGAAGATAGACCAGAAACGGTTCTGCGGGCAGTATATTCGACTGGAAATAGCAATTTTCACCCACTGCACCAAACATTCCGTGCTTTTTTATGTAGGCCATCTTCTTCCATCCATCACGGATCGTCAGCATGTGAATTTGCCGCCAATAACGGCGAAATTTATCATATACTTTATAAAGTCCCACCTATCGCTACCTCCTTACTTCTTATAGTTCAACATTCCCTTTACATTGAATACAATTCTTTCCCAAGTGATTTTCTTCCTATTAAACCACAGTACCTTCGCATAGTATTTCACTTTACTGCGGCGGCTTCTTTTCAGAATCAAGCCAGGAGTCAGCTCAAACGGCTTATCCGTTGTAGTATCTGCATAAATCAGATAATCTTTTTGCTCATCGTACTCTTTAATGGCAAAAGTTGTCGGGCGGCACCAGTAGTGCAAGTACATATACTCTTCATCCTTTATTTTGCCATGATCCAAATAATGGCGAAGAAGAGTTCCATTGTGCCATGTAAAGACCTGATGTTCATTTTTGTACGCATCCTCTTCCTTACCCCAGTCAAGGAAGAAGCCATAATCATATTTCAGCAGGTTGGCGAAATCAATTTTTTTATAGACTGGAATTTGAAGTGCCTCGTAGATGTCATCCATACCCGGCTCATCGAATGCAAAGCCCTTATCGACTGAATAGACATCTCGATAGTACATCTTTCCTTCAATATGTGTTCTATAGCGAGCACACACTTCAGGCGTGTTCTTATAGAGATTGGAGTGTCCATTAAAACCAACTTTTTCATATTGACCGAGAACTTCATCCGTATAAAACTTACGGATATTACCCCAAACCAGATCTATATCACAATGTCCCCAGAAATCGTAGTTTTTTAGCTCGTCTGCAAAAATCTCACCATACGCCGGCTTGAAATCGCAGAGCTTATACGGGCGCTCCAGGAAAATCGGGAAATCATAAATTGCCTGAACCTTTTTCTTCATCTGATCAAACGTCCAATATGTAACCTTCACATTTTCCGGGTAATCATAAGGCGTTTTGTCATCTGTAAAAATCAGCCAGTCAATCGATGGGTTACACTTACAGCTTAACAGCCAGAATTGAAACCCCTTTGGAAACTTTCCAAAAAAAGGTACAACATACGCTATTGAATACATTTTATCCTCCATAATCACATCATTTTTCAACTTCCAAGAACTGTTCTACCCTTTGTTTTGTAGAAAGTTTGTATCTGTATTTCATGCAGTTTTCAATATACATTTCACTGTTAGAAACCACATCATTCAAATCGGATTCATCCCACTGTTTCTTCGCAATGCCAAGTTGATAATCTTTGATATAGGTAGAATTTAGCGGAACGTCTGTTGTGACAATAGGCGTTCCAACCGCAATCGCTTCTACAATGGAAATCATATTGTTGTCTTTCACCGTATTAACGAGCAACGCCTTTGACTTAGACAAAATCGGGAGTAGTTCATCGTGTGTCATCTTTCCTGTGAAAATTGCATTCGAAGCAATTCCCAAAGTCTGTGCCATCCTCTGAAGTTTTTCTTTCAACTCCCCTTCGCCTATAATGTATAACCAGCATGTAGAATTGTACTGATTCAGATACATGGCAAACTTTTCAAGGATTCCATCGATTTTCTTTCGCTCAATCAGCTGCGAACACACCACGAAACTATTATCTTTCTCAGTAGATGCTTTAAACTTATCGAGGTTGACACCATGATCGATTACATTTACATCCGTGTTCACGCAGTATTTCTTCACAAAATTTCTTGCCTCTACTGAGCGTGCAACAACCTTTGCGTTTCGCATGAAGATCCTTGCTATAACTCCGTACCAAATCTTTGAGGGAATTTTCTTCATAATGGCATTATGCTTTGCAAGTTCGTGCCAGATAATCGTCTTGTCCGGTGCAGCCCGATATGCCATCAACGAATTCAGTGAGAATACTTCGCTTGTAATAATCAAATCGTACTCTGTACGATGTTGTTTTACATACCGATACGTCTCTGGCATAAACGGCAAGCAGTGCGGCATGCAGACTTTTTGACACTTGCACTCCCACCACAGTACCTCAAATGGATATGTTTCACTTTTTGTCGGCTTGAACGGCTCTCCTCCAACCAGCGTTACAGAATGACCCATTTCATGGAAAGCCAAGCAAAAATCATACATCATTGTGTCTTTTATTGATGCAGCTCTTTTTATATTTTTTGTTTCCGATGTGTACATAATCGGATTAATAACAAGTACTTTCATTAAATATCTCCCATCATCTACTGACAGAAGACATTTAGGCACTTAATCAATCGAATTACTGTGCTTTACTCCATCGTGAATGCAAGAACAATCCACCCGGTGTGCACACTGTTGCAAGAACTTTATGTCTTGATTTGCGAATCAAATCGACAACCTTGACTCCCGCAAATCTCCCATATACAATATACTGTAGTCCACCCTTGATTCTATATCTTGTCCTTAAGTCGGACTCCATGAATTCCTCTGCTCGATGCATACATCCTATCGGCGATGCAATATTATGCTTACGCCGATTATTAGTTAATCCATCTTCAAGATAATTTCCGACGTAAATGGCTTTATTAATATGTACCATCTCATATTTTCTAGCCATTCTGACCCAAACAAGATCCTCCCCAAGGAATTTCTCATTCGGGTATTCAGGAAACGGGAACTCCTTCAAGCAATGTGTTTTGAACACCTCTGCCTTATCTGCGCCGGTGTCATCACCGTTTACGCGCACATCGATATAGGAACCTATTCTTTCATCTACATCAAACTTCTTGCCATTGATTTTACCATCAGGGAACGCTCTGAGAAACGCATATCCACAGATATTGTTTTGTGACCTGTATTTCTTGTGAATCTTCAGTATCGACTCAACTGCATCATCTGTCACACAGTCATCCGAATCAACTATAAAGATAAGTTCGCTGCAAATGGTCTGTATTCCTACATTTAAAGCAGTGTGTTTTCCACCATTATTCTTATAGATATATCGTATTGGAAAATCACTTTTTTCTTGTAACTGAGTAATTAAATTTTTCGTACCATCAGTACTTCCGTCATCAACTACAAGCCACTCAAACTCTTTTACAGTTTGCTTTTGCAGTGAATCCCAGAGGCTTTGTAATCCCCCCCCGATTAAAGGTAGGGGTTAAAACTGTTATCATCATAGTTATTGTTTTCCTTATTTATTCTCCATCTGCTGTGCAATATCAGCATCCACGATTTCCTCGCCGGTCTTATGCTTCAGCTGTTCCTTGGATGCTTCACTCAGACCGTTGTTGATCACGCAGTTCATGTCGCAGGTGCTGCACTTATCGAGTTCCTCTTTCGTAACTTTGCCATCACGATAGTCACGACAAATCTTCAGTTCATACATGCTGTACGGATGCTTGGTGAAGAGAGCCTTGAACTTGTGAACCAGAACCCAAGTAGCAGGCTTCCAGATATACTTGTGCATAGCCGGGCTGACAGAACCGATCATCCAGCAGTCACGGTCACAGCAGCGAACCTTTGCACGAACTTTCTCAGCTTCCGAGCTGTTCCACAGCTCATCCCAAGTCTGGTTGTTCAGGTTGCCCATGACTTCCTTATCCTTGGTGCCATTGCAAGGCATAACATCACCATACGGGTCAATGAAGAAGGTATCGAAGCTCATGTCGCAAGGCAGCAGACGCTTCTGGCCGTAGATGTAGTTGATCAGACCGTGGTTAAAGTAAGCACGGAACCACTTTTTCGGGCTATTGCTGCGGAGCAGTTCATTGACCAAATTCTCGAAGTTCTTTGCGACCATAGGACGGTCATGGATGATGTTCTTGGCCTCAACGAAGTAGAAGCTGTTATGCAGAGAAGCAGTTGCAAACTCCATGCCCATCTCATCGGAGATTTTATACAGCGGAACCAGGTCAGGAGCGTTCTTGTCCTGAACGGTCATACCGAAGCCGACATCCTTCATGCCCATCTCACGCAGCTTCTTCAGTGTGCCGTAACCACGCTGGTAACCATTCTGCAGGCCGCGGATCTCGTTGTTGGTCTGCTCCAGACCTTCAATAGAGATACGAATACCGATTTGCGGGAACTCCTTGCACAGGTCAACGATACGGTCGGTGAAGAAACCATTCGTGGAAATAACGATACGGTCAGACTTCTTGTACAGTTCGCGCACGATATCCTTCAGGTCGGTGCGGATGAACGGCTCACCGCCGGTGATATTGGTAAAGTACATCTTCGGCAGCTTCTTAATGGTTTCGATGCTGATTTCCTCTTCCGGCTTAGAAGGTGCTTTATAGCGGTTGCACATGGAGCAACGAGCGTTGCAGCGGTAAGTGACGATGACCGTACCATTTAACTTTTTATCTTCAGACATGATTAACTCTCTCTTTCATACACATAATAAATTTCTCTAGCACCACTTTTGCGATGTAAGAAAAGGCAATCGCTCCAGTAAGTGTTAAAACTGCCGTTACGCCATATGAAATGGCATTTAATCCAAACATGTGATTTATCTTCAACTTCTCCAAAACTCGATAAATCATCATATGGCTCAAGTAAACCTCGAAACTAATAGAACTAAGTTTTTTTATCAGCTTGTTTTCTCCTAGCTTTCCGTCGGTAGTTATCGCAAAGATAATAATTGCCACAGAAAAAACGGCCATAACCAAGTCATTTTGACTTAGAAAATAATATGCACTAGCTGTTATTGCGAGAAAAAAGACCGCAACAATTCTAATATTCTTCAGCCGCTCCAGCTCATCTCGATAAAGATAAATCAGGCCACCCGCCATGAAAAATATCGCACTGTACAGGATGTTTTCTCTCTCCATAAAATTTCCCAGTACATGTTGCTCATCAAAAAAGTACAACTGACAGAGAATGTTATAAATTCCAGCAATAATAAAACCCAGCCATGCTCTTTTCTTTGAAAACAACAAAAAGCAGAAAAATGGAAACAACAAGTAAAAAACAAATATTACTGCCAACGTCCAACTCACGCCTACAACAGAAATCTGTGGGTTTGGCAGTAGCCCCTGCAACATTGTAAGATTTGCAAAAATCTCATATACACTATCCGCACTTGGAGAAATCACCACATCCAAAATGCAGAGCAATGCAAAGAATGGCCATAGTTTTTTATATCGGCGTTTATAAAATGCTTCTATATTAATTGTTCCTGCTTTGAATTTCTCATAATATCCGCAACACATTCCAAAGGCACTTACCATCATAAACAGAATGGTAAAATTGCCCGCCGTTCCGATAACTTTTTCGAATAAAAATCCGCTTAGATCGTAATTCCCATTTGCAAGCACATGCATTAGAACAATGCCCGCTATCGCTATAACACGAACCACATCTAGCCCTGGATAATGATTATTCGCAATTTTTCTTTCACTCATCCTTGTTTATTCTCTCCGCAATACACCTTCATAATTTTCTCGTAATACTCATCAATGGTATCGAAGTTGATGTCCTTACAGTTCGCACTGTACTCCGCACACAGCTTCTTATCACCCCAGAGCTTCTCGATCTTCTTCTTCAGATCTTCGGCATTTCCGCTTTCAAACAGCTCGCCGGTCTTGCCAACCTGAATCAGTTCCGGGATGCCACCAATGTCTGCTCCCAGTACCGGTGTGCCATACATCTGGGATTCCATTACGGAGAACGGGCAGTTCTCATACCACTCAGACGGGTAGATGGAGAACCGTGCCTCACGGATGAGTTTTTCCAGTGCCTCACCCTTTTGGAAGCCAACGTTCTTGATGTTCTTAATACCATTTACCGTCTCTTCCAGAGGACCGGTGCCAGCGAAGATGAACTGTACATCCGGCAGATCCTTGCAGACCTTGATGAGTGTACCGATGCCTTTCTCCTGAGAGAAGCGGCCGAAGTAAAGGACGTAATCCTTCTTCTCCGTTTCTTTCCAATCCACCTTGTCGATGAAGTTGTGCATTGCCACGGTCTTCGTCGCAAACAGAGGATTGCTGTCCATCTTGCTCTTCATGAACTCGGAGCAGCAAATCATAGTGTTAATGTACTTGTAGGTACCCTTCCTCTTCCAGAATTCGGCTTCCATCATGCCAATGGCAGATTTTGCCGTGGAACCGTGGATGCACTTGCCTTTCATGCAGTTCACGAAATGGCCGCCGAGGCACTTCTCACAGTTCTGATGCGTGTT
>UMJO01012329.1_pt1 | contig 23376 bp, 19 predicted proteins | sample 1966081 | NCBI WGS metagenome assembly UMJO01 (sample SAMEA4836152, study PRJEB28245) | human gut metagenome | biome: gut microbiome; material: fecal sample | place: Denmark | collected 2008 | reverse complement strand
TGCCGCAGCCGCCGGAGCGGTGCTTAAGCCGTAAGACGGGAATTGTGCGGTGTTGCCATAAAACCAAAGGGGGGATACCCAATGCATGAACAGAATGAAAGCCAGCCCAAAGCATTCATAAAAATTCTTTTTGCCCTGTTTACGGCGCTGCTGGTTGTGGTGCTTGGGTATCTCTGTATCCAGATTTACACGATCTTCCACCGAACTTACAAAACCGAAACCGCCATTGCCTACACCATGTCGGATAACATCACGCTGAAAGGCGTGGCAGTGTTCCAGGCAGTGGATGTGCCTGGCAGCGGCAACCTGGGATATGTGGTGCAGGATGGTGAGCGCGTCAGCGCGGGCACCATTCTGGCGGAACAGTATACGGATGATTCCCAGGGAGCAATGCGGGAACGGCTGGACCGGTTGGATCGTGCGATTTTGCTGCTGACAAAGTCGGAAAATTCCTCCGGCAGCGATCTTTCGGTTCTGACCACCCAGACGCGCACGGCGCTGTATAACCTGCTGGACCAGATCGACACAGCATCTTACGGCGCAATTCAGGATGCTGCGGAAGATTTTTTGCTGGCGCAAAATAAACTGCAGATCAGCACCGGCCAGGCGGCGGGCTTTGGCGAGGTGCTGGCCAGCCTGCAGGCCGAGCGGGACGGCATTGCTGCCCAGCTGAACGGCCTGCAGACGATCGAAGCGGATACCAACGGGTATTTTGTCTCATCCGAAAGCGCCGCCCCGGTGGTGCGGGATCCCACGGAGCTGGATGCCATGAGCCCGGCTGATCTGCAAAAGATGATCAACGCAGGGGAGACTCCGTCCAATGCCGACCTTGCCGGGCATATTGTAACCGGGTTTTCCTGGCGGTTTTATGCCGTGTGTTCGGCAGACCTTGCCGGGCGGTTGAACGGCCTGTCCCGCGTGAGCATCAGCGTTCCGGGCAAACAGGAAGAGCCTTTGGCTGCCACCGTGGTGGATGTGACCACCGACGAAGAAACCGGCCTTGCCAAAGTGGCGCTGGAATGCCGCAGCATCAATGCTCAGGTGCTCTGCCTGAATTATGAGGAAGCCGAAATCAGCCTGCACACCTACCAGGGCATCCGCATTGACCGCAGGGCCCTGCATATCGTGAACGGCCAGCGCGGCGTATATGTCAAATACGGCGATTTGCAGCGCTTCCGCCGCATTACCATTTTATATGAGGACGATACCTACATCCTTGTACCGGAAGGCGGCAAAGTGGGGGAGGATAACGAGCTGCGCCTGTACGATGAGGTGATCGTGGAAGGCAGCAACCTGCAGGACGGCAAGCTGCTGTAAGGACAGAAAACGGGCGTTTTGCCCCACATTCTGTTATATTTGTATTGACAACGAAGCAAAAATGGAAGATAATAAATACTGTATAGTTGTGACAAAAGCCGATCAGGGCTTTTTTTGTGCAATTTATACAACTAAGCAAACGTAAGGAGTAACTGCCATGTCCATGATAGATGGTTTGAGAAACGTCCTCGGAATCAACCAGGATCCCGAAGCAGATTCCTATGTGGATGATAACGAAGAGGATGATATCTTCCCTGGCGGTGGTCAGGGCGGTTCGCCAGCCCCGGAAGAAGCCTACCCCACGCAGGAAACTGCTAAGCAGCACAGCAACAAGGTGGTCAACATCAACGCTACCACCCAGCTGCAGGTTGTACTGGTCAAGCCGGAACGTTTTGACGATGCTGCTGCCATTGCAGACCAGCTGAACGCAAAGCGCACCGTTGTGCTGAACCTTGAATCCACCAACAAAGAAGTCTCCCGCCGTTTGATCGACTTTTTGTCCGGCGTGGCTTACGCCAATAACGGCCAGATCAAGCGTGTAGCAACCAGTACATTCATCATTACCCCGTATAACGTTGATATTATGGGCGACCTGCTGGACGAGCTGGAGAACAATGGCGTCTTCTTCTGATACAAGGACCCGCGGCTTTGTGCCGCCGCAGAACGAGGATGAACGCTTTTTGATGCGCCGGGTGGAAGAACTCTGCCGTACCGCTATGCAGCGTGGCATCCCGCGGGCAACGGGCTTCCTTTCGGATCGCGAACAGGCCCTTGCGCAGGCCGCGCTCAACCGTGAGGGCTGCGATTTTGCCCGCTTTCAGGGCGGCTGGCCGGATGCGGAACGCAAAGTGCTCTGCATTGAACCACCGGATTCCTGGCCGGAAGAGCCAGTTGCGGTGCTGCATTTCACAGCGCCGCAGCAGGGCGGCAGCGCCGTGCCGGGCCACCGTGACTATCTGGGGGCAATCCTGGGTCTTGGCCTGGATCGTGCCTGTTTGGGGGATATCCTGCCGGATCCGGCCGATGCCCGCAGTGTGTATGCCTTTGTGCTGGAAGATAAGGCGGATTTTATTGCTTCCAACCTGACGGAAGCTGGCCGCAGCCCGGTGCATGTCGAGCGCTGCAATGCCGTGCCGGAAGAAGTCCTGCGCGGGCCGGAACGCCAGACGCAGGATGCAACGGTGCCATCTTTGCGGGCAGATACCGTATTGGCAGCCATGATGCGCACCTCCCGCTCCATTGCAGCGCAGGCAATCCAAAGCGGCAGGGTGGAAGTGAACCACGTTCCGCTGCGCACCGCCCATGAGGATGTGTTTGAAGGCGATATCTTCACCGTGCGGGGCGTTGGGCGCTACCGTCTGGTGGCAATCGGCGGCAAAAGCCGCAAGGACCGCATCTTTATCACGTTTTATCAGTATTGAACATAAAACCTGAATGTGAAACCCATGGGCCGGGGCAGCCCGGCAGCCGTGCCGAACGGTAAAATTTCGGATACCATTCCGGGTGTGTGCCACCCGAAACAGGAGGAATTTGGATGATTGCTTCGGATGATGTGCGCCGCGTGACCTTTGACCGTGCCATGCGCGGTTATCGTTGTGAGGACGTAGACGATTACCTCAAACAGGTTGCGGACAGCATCGACAGCCTGGCCGCAGAAAATGATGACCTGCAGAAAAAGCTGGTCATACTGGCCCAGCGCATTGACCAGTACCGTGCCGACGAAGATACCCTGAGCACAACCATGATCAATGCCCAGCGCCTTGGCGAGAACGTCATCAAGGAAGCCAAGCAGAAAGCTGCCGAGATCATTCGTGCCGCCAACATTAAGGCGGAGGATCGTGAACAGCGCGCCCGCGATGAGGTGGAGCTGGCCCAGCAGGAGCTTGTGACAATAAAGCAGGAAGCGGATGCATTCAAAAAGCGCCTGATGGACCTGTACCGCCAGCACATCGAAATGATTGCCAAAATTCCGGAGTATCACACCAACCGTGCAGAACAGCAGGCCGCGCAGCCGCAGCCGGAACCGCAGGAAGCCCCGCAGCAGCCTGCACCCCAGCCGGTAGAACAGCCTGCCCCGGCTCCGCAGCCGGAACCGGAACCCAACCGGCCAATCCCGGAGGATGTCCCGGCTCCGCAGCCCGCAGCCCCGGAGGAAAGCTACCCGGCATATGAGGAACCGGAATATTACGAGGCTGAGCCGGAAAAACCCGCCCAGCCCGAAGAGCCGGAACCGGCTCCGGCACCTGCCCCTGTCCCTGTCCAGCCGCTGGACGAGGAAAAGATCGATACGGTAGAATTTGCCTTTGCCCCCAAAACAAAGCCAATCCTGCCGGACGATGATATGCCATCCGTTGCTGGGCTTTACGGCGGGGATATGCCGGAAAAGCCCGCCAAAAAATCTGGCTCCCGCAGCCGCGGCGCTTCGGCCCGCAGCACGGGCAAAAATGCCCGCAAAACCAAGAGCCCTGCCAAAGCGGAGCTTGACGCATTTGATGACATTGATTATGATGTTTGAGGTGCCGCTTTTGTGCGTGCGCGTACCCCAAGCATTTTAAGACCTGCCTGAACGGTGCAGAACTGCCGGGGCAACCTGGTATACTGCGCTTTGGACAAGCCGCCATATCAGCTATAATAAGGAAATAGAGGAGAGTTGGAAACTTTGCCGCAGAATTACAATGATACCATCCATAAGATGGCTACCCCCTTTGAAATGCGTGCCGGGCTGCCGAAAAAGGAGCCTAAAATGCTGGAGGATTGGGAGAAAAATCACGTCTACGAAAAAATGATCGAACATAACGCGGATCTGCCGCGCTTTGTTCTGCATGATGGCCCTCCGTATGCCAACGGTAATATCCATATGGGTACTGCCCTGAACAAGATCATCAAGGATATCATCATCCGTGAAAAGAACATGTCGGGCTACTGTGCTCCCTATGTTCCCGGCTATGATACCCACGGTCTGCCCATTGAGCTGAAGGCTCTGTCCTCTCTGGGCGATAAAAAGGCTGGCATTTCCAAGCTGGAACTGCGCAAGATCTGCAAAGAGTTTGCTACCGAGCATATTGATGTGATGAACAGCCAGTTCGCCCGCCTGGGCGTTCAGGGCGATTTCGCCAACCCCTACCTGACCCTGCGCCCCGAATTTGAGGCACGCCAGGTGGAGATCTTTGGCGAGATGGCCAAGAAAGGCTATATCTACAAGGGCATGAAAGCCGTTTACTGGTGCCCGGAGGATCGTACTGCTCTGGCAGAAGCCGAAATCGAGTATGCCGAGGACGAGTGCGATTCTATCTATGTCCGCTTTAAGCTCACCGATGACCCCAACGGTGTTCTGGCCAAGTACGGTATCCCTCTGGACAAGGCATGGATCGTGATCTGGACCACCACCACCTGGACCCTGCCCGCCAACGTGGCAACCTGCCTGAACCCCAGCTTGGAGTATGCCTTCGTCAAAATCGGCGGTGAATATCACCTGATGGCTGCCGGTCTGGTGGAATCCACCATGAAAGCCTGCCATATCGAGGATTACGAGGTTCTGGAGCCCCGCGTTCTCGGCTCTGAATTTGAGCTGATGCAGTATCAGCACCCCTTCCTGGACCGCAAGGGCCTGGTTATCCTGGGTGACCACGTTACCCTGGAAGGCGGCACCGGCTGCGTTCATACCGCACCTGGCCACGGTGTTGAGGACTTTGAAGTCTGCGTCAACCACTACCCGCAGGTTCCCGTTATTGTCCCCGTGGACGATGGCGGTTACCTGACCGAAGAAGCAGGCAAAGAGTTTGCAGGCCTTAAGGTCTGGGCTGCCAACAAAGTTATTCTGGAGCACATCAAGCAGTCCGGCCACCTGATGGGCGTGCAGCACATCACCCACCAGTACCCGCATTGCTGGCGCTGCCACCATCCCATCATCTTCCGTGCAACCGAACAGTGGTTCTGCTCCATTGATAAGTTCCGCGAGGAAGCCTATAAGGCCATTGACGAAGTCAAGTGGCAGCCGGCCTGGGGTCATGACCGTATGCACGGCATGGTGCGTGACCGCAGCGACTGGTGCATCAGCCGTCAGCGCGTGTGGGGTGTGCCCATCCCGGTGTTCTACTGCAAGAACTGCGGCAAGTACCACATCACCGATGCTTCCATCAAGGCTGTCAGCGACCTGTTCCGCAAGGAAGGCTCCGATGCCTGGTATAAGTACGATGCCAATGAGATCATGCCCAAGACTGAGGTCTGCGAATGCGGCGCTTCTGACTGGGAAAAGGATCCCGATATCATGGATGTCTGGTTCGACTCTGGCTCTACCTGGAGCGCAGTCTGCCGCGAACGTCCCGAACTGAACTGGCCCGCTGACCTGTATATGGAAGGCGCCGACCAGTTCCGCGGCTGGTTCCAGTCCAGCCTGCTGACCAGCGTTGCCACCCAGGGCGTTGCCCCGTACAAAGGCGTTCTGTGCCATGGCTGGGTCGTTGATGAGCAGGGCAAGCAGATGCACAAATCTGCCGGCAACGGTGTGGAGCCGTCCGAAATCATCCGCGATTACGGCGCTGACATCGTTCGTCTGTGGGTTGCTTCCAGCGATTATACCGTTGATGTGCGCGCAGGCAAGAATATCTTCAAGCAGCTGTCCGAAGCATACCGCAAGATGCGCAACACCGCCCGCTTTATGCTGGGCAATATTGGCGATTTCAACCCTGCCACGGATATGGTTGCCGAGGATCAGCTGTTCGAAATCGACCGCTGGGCACTCAAGAGCTGCAACAGCCTGACCGCCAATGTGCGTGCCGCTTACGATAATTACGATTTCTCCCGCGCTTACCACGCAATCTACAACTTCTGCGTCATTGATATGTCCAACTTCTATATGGACGTCATCAAGGACCGCCTGTACTGCGCGGACGAGCACGCACGCCGCTGCGCCCAGACTGCGCTGTACCGTATTCTGGTTGACTTCACCAAGCTGGTTGCCCCCATCCTGTGCTTCACCGCCCAGGAAATCTGGAGCTACATCCCGAAGCTGGAAGGCATGCAGGAGTATGTCTGCTGGGAGCGTATGCCGGAAGCCAAGAGCGATGAGGATGCCGCTTTTGACGCCAAGTGGGCCAAGATCATTGCTGTGCGTGACGATGTAAAGAAGGTTCTGGAGCAGGCCCGTGCCGATAAGACCATCGGTTCCTCTCTGGAAGCTGCCGTTACCCTGTACTGCAGCGATGAAATGTATGACTTCCTGAACGCCATCCCGATGGATGAGCTGGCCGATCTGATGATCGTTTCCCATGTGGATCTGGTCAAGGGCGAAGGCGGCGTGAGGGGTCTGACCGAGGGCCTGGGCATGAGCGTTGCCCATGCTGCCGGCAACAAGTGCCTGCGCTGCTGGAAGTTCGACACAGCTGTTGGCGAAGACGGCCTGTGCCCGCGCTGTGCGAAAGTTCTTGGTTAATTTCAAATAAAGGGCTATGCCGCATGATGTTAAGCGCTGTTCCAGTGCTTAAGCCTGTAAAACAGGAACTGTGCGGTATTGCCATAGTATGATTTACAGCGGTGCTTTTGCGCTTTTATCAAGCCTTTGCACCGCTGTTTTTGTCAGGGCATGTTGCAGCGCTGCATTGGCCCGGACGACGGAGGCGTTTATGCTGGTTGGCATTTTATCCATTCTTGCTGCGGCAGGCCTGACGCTGGTTGACCAGCTGATCAAACTTTGGGCCACCGTGGAACTGCTGCCGGTTGGCAGCAAACCCTTTATCCCGCATGTGCTGGAATTTTATTACCTGCTCAATGATGGTATGTCGTTTTCCATGCTCAGCGGCAAGCGCACGCTGCTGGTGATCGTTACCGGTGTGATGCTGGCGGTGCTGGCCGGTATGCTGCTTTTGCGCAAAATGCCGCGTTTGGAGCGTGCTGCTTGGATTTTGGTCGTGGGCGGCGGTGTTGGCAACCTGATCGACCGTATCCGCACCGGCGTGGTGGTGGATTACCTGAACTGCCTGTTCATCAATTTCCCGGTGTTCAATTTTGCGGATGTCTGCATCTGTGTCGGCGTGGGCCTGCTGGTCCTCAGCCTGCTGCTGGATATGCGCCGCGAACAAAAAGCAAAACAGCAAAAGGGGAGTGCGCCCACAGATGGAACAGCGTGAACTGACCCTTGCGCCGGAAAGCGTTGGCCTGCGGCTGGACCGCTGGCTGGCGGAACAGTGCCCGGATCTTTCCCGCAGCCAGCTGCAAAACCTGATCGAAGCGGGCAGTGTGACCTGCAACGGCAGCCCCTTGAACAAAAAGGATAAGCTGAAAGCCGGGCAGATGATTCTGCTCACCCTGCCGGACCCGCAGCCCATCGAAGCCCAGCCCCAGAACATTCCGCTGGACATTGTGTATGAGGATGACAGCCTGCTGGTGGTCAACAAGCCCAAAGGCATGGTGGTGCACCCTGCACCCGGCAACCCGGACGGCACCATGGTCAATGCACTGCTGTGGCACTGTGCGGGGCGGCTGTCCGGCATCGGCGGGGCCATCCGCCCCGGCATTGTGCATCGCATTGATAAGGATACCAGCGGCCTTTTGGTCGTTGCAAAAACGGACGCCGCCCACCAGGCACTGACCGAACAGATGAGCGTGCATTCTATCCATCGGGTGTACCACGCTGTGGTGTATGGCAACCTGAAAGAGGATACCGGCTTTGTGGAAGCCCCCATCGGCCGCGACCCTAAGGATCGCAAAAAGATGGCCGTGACCCAGCAGAACTCCAAATATGCCTACACCGGCTGGCAGGTGCTGGAACGGTTCGGCAACTTTACTTACATTGCATGCAAGCTTAAAACAGGCCGCACCCATCAAATTCGGGTGCATATGGCGTCCATTGGCCACCCGCTGGCTGGGGATGCCGTGTATGGGCCAAAAAATTGTATCCGCAGCCTGAACGGTCAGTGCCTGCACGCCAAGGAGCTTGGCTTTGTGCACCCCGCCACCGGGGAATGGATGCAGTTTGACAGCTCACTGCCTGACTGGTTTCAGGACTACTTAAGCCGTCTGAGAAAGGAAAGCCGCCATGGAGCGTTTGAGTGATTATCTGGTTTTTTGTGATATGGATAACACCCTGCTGACTGCAAAGGAGGGCATTCCCGCCTGCAACCGCAGCGTCATCCGGTTGTTTACCGCCATGGGTGGGCGCTTTACCGTCGCATCCGGCCGTCCGCCGGAGTCGATCCGCGCGGCGCTGGGCGATATCGAGCTTTCGCTGCCAGCAATCTCCTGCAATGGTTCGCTGCTGTATGATTTCCAGACCAACCGTGTGCTGCGTCGCTCCTGCCTGAATCAGGAACAGGCCGCTGCCGCCATTGCCGATATGCTGCAAAAATTCCCGAAGATTGGTGCAGAGGTCATGGCCGGTGCGGGGGAGATGTATGTTGTTCACGCCAGCAGCTATACCCATGCCCACCAGGTGGATGAACACATGGAAAGCGTGGCCTGCCCGCTGGAAAATGTGCCGGATGGCTGGCTGAAGGTGGTGTTTGCCGGGGATCCGGAAACGATCCGCAAAGCGGGACAGTACGCCAAAACGCGGTACTTTGGCCGGGATAATTACTTTTTGCCTACCAACCAGATCTACTTGGAAATTATGCCTTCCGGCATCAGCAAAGCAGCCGGAATGGAAGAGCTTTGCCATATCCTGAACGAGAACATCAAAAAAACCATCGTGATCGGTGACTATTATAATGATCTCGAAATCATGAAAAAAGCGGGCTATTCCGTGGCTGTGGCCAATGCGCCGTCCGAAGTAAAAGCAGCGGCCAACGAAGTGACCAACTGCGACTGCACCGGCGGCGCGGTGGGCGAGTTCCTTTACAAGCTGATCAGCAAGGTGGAGGACGTATGAAACACAGGGAAAGTGAGCAGACACAGCTGAGAGTCAGCCGTTTACTGAACCGTGACAGTGTGATGCTGCATGCCGAGATGCCCAGTGTGCAGACGGCGCTGGAAACCTTGGTGGAACTTCAGGAGAGCAACGGCGTGATCACCAACGGTACCGCCTACTATAAAGCCGTGTGTGAGCGTGAACGCGCGGGCGGCACCACCGCCATTGGGGAAGGGCTTGCCATCCCGCATGCCTGCAATGCGGGCGTTGCCTCGCTTGGGCTGGCCGCGCTGACCCTTACCCGTGGGCTGGACTGGGGCGCAGCGGACGGCAAGCTGGTGGATATGATCTTTATGGTTGCGGTTCCGCCGGACCGCCAGAGCGACCACCTGTTGATTTTGGCTCGCCTTGTCAACCTGCTCAGCGACCACCGCCTGACGGAAAAGCTGCGTATGGCGGATACGCGAGAGGCGTTTATCCGCATCCTGAACCAGACCGAAGCGGCAATCTTTGCATAAATGAGGCCAAAACGGCAAGGAACACAAAAGCAATCCAGCACCCGATTGCTGAAACAGAGAAAAATATCATTTTATAAGTCTTATTGATACTGCACACCCTGTGCGAATGCCCCAAAGGCAGAACGCAGGGTGTGCTTTTTTGTTAAAATTGTGCAAAATGTGGAAATTTAGTGTTCTAAAGCGCCGTGATTTGGCGGATTGTATCTTGCAGGGGAATACGATTGATGCTATACTTTAAATCACTAAATCGCTTTTCGGAGAGGACACCCACCCAAGGCTATGCAGCATAGTGGATGCCGGTGAGCGATGCATAGATTTGGGAGGAAGATACCATGAAAAAAGCACTTTCTATTTTGATAGCCGGCTGCCTGGCTGTTTCCCTTGCTGCCTGTGGCAGCACTGCAGCAAGCTCTGCTGCATCGGCCGCGGACAGCACCGCTTCTTCTGCCGCAGAATCCACCGCCGCTTCCGATACCGCCGCTGCTGACGGCCAGACCTACAAGGTCGGCATCTGCCAGCTGGTGCAGCACGTTGCTTTGGACGCTGCAACCCAAGGGTTTAAGGATGCCCTGACCGAGCAGCTCGGCGATGCCGTTACCTTTGAGGAAAAGAACGCCCAGGGCGATTCCAACACCTGCACCACCATCATCAATGGCTTTGTTTCTGATAATGTTGACCTGATCCTGGCCAACGCAACCCCCGCCCTGCAGGCTGCACAGGCCGGCACCAACACCATCCCGGTTCTGGGCACCTCTGTTACCGAGTACGGCGTGGCACTGGGTATTGATGACTTCGATGGCCTTGTCGGCACCAATATTTCCGGCACCAGCGACCTGGCTCCTCTGGATGAGCAAGCAGGAATCATCAAGGAACTGTTCCCCGATGCAAAGACCGTTGGTCTGCTGTATTGCAGCGCCGAACCAAACAGCCAGTATCAGGTTGATACCGTAAAGGCCAGCTTGGAAGAACTGGGCTACACCTGCGAGTATTACGCATTCTCTGACTCTAACGATCTGGCCACCGTCTGCCAGAGCGCTGCCGATGCCAGCGATGTGATCTATGTTCCCACCGATAACACCGTTGCCAACAACACTGAGATCGTCAATAACATCTGCCAGCCCGCCGGTGTGCCTGTCGTTGCAGGCGAGGAAGGCATCATGAGCGGGTGTGGCGTTGCTACCCTGTCCATCAGCTACTATGACCTGGGCGTTGCTACCGGTAAGATGGCCGCCAAGATCCTGACCGGCGAAAGCAAGGTTGAGGAGATGCCCATTGAGTACGCTCCGGAGTTCACTAAGGAATACAACCCGACCATTGCCGAAGCTCTGGGCATCACCATCCCAGATGATTATGTGGCATACGAGGGCTAAACAGCCAGAACGGCCTGCTTTGATTTGATGCAGGTAACTTTAATACAAAAATCGCGGAAAAGGCTTTTCTTTCCCGCGATTTTTTGATATAATTAAAAAGACTATATCTTTTTTGAGGAGTTGACGATCTCTTGAACATTGCAACATTGTTCAATGCCATGCCGGGCGCATTGGCGCAGGGCCTGATTTGGGCCATTATGGCGATTGGCGTTTATCTTACCTTCCGCATCCTGGATGTTGCCGACCTGACGGTAGACGGCACCTTGGGCCTTGGCGGTGCGGTCTGCATCATGTGTATGACTTCCGGCATGAACGTCTGGCTGTCCCTGCTGCTGGCGTTTGGTGCTGGCCTGCTGGCTGGCCTGGTGACCGGCCTGTTCCACACGCTTATGGGCATTCCGGCCATCCTTGCCGGTATCTTGACCCAGTTGTCCCTATATTCGGTCAACCTGAAAATCATGGGAAAAGCCAATCAGGCTATCAACGTGGACAAATATGACCTGCTGGTATCCCTGCGTTATATCAAAGGCGTTCCGTTTTACCGCAATACCATCCTGATCGTGGCCGTTCTTATGGTGGTTGTTATCGCTATTTTGTACTGGTTCTTCGGCACCGAGCTTGGCTGCTCCATCCGCGCTACCGGCTGCAACGCCAACATGGCGCGGGCACAGGGCATCAACACTAATTTCAACATTGTGCTGGGCCTGATGCTCTCCAATGGTCTGGTGGCATTCTCCGGTGCGCTGCTCAGCCAGTACCAGGGCTTTGCTGATGTCCAGATGGGCCGCGGTGCTATCGTGATCGGCCTGGCTGCCGTTGTTATCGGTGAAGCCGTGTTCAGCAAGATTTTTCGCAACTTTGCGCTCAAGCTGCTCAGCGTTGGCATCGGCAGCGTCATCTACTACATTGTTATGCAGATCTGCATCTGGTTCAAGATCGATACCGACCTGCTCAAAATGCTCAGCGCCATCGTGGTCGCCATCTTCCTTGCGGTTCCATACTGGAAAGCAAAATACTTCACCCGCGTTGCGGTAAAGAAAGGCGGCAGCAGCAATGCTTGAGATCAAAAACGTTTACAAGACTTTTAACCCCGGTACGGTCAACCAGAAGGTTGCCCTGAATGATTTGAACCTGACACTGGAGGACGGCGATTTCGTCACCGTAATCGGCGGCAACGGTGCGGGCAAGTCCACCATGCTGAATGCTGTTGCCGGTGTGTGGCCGGTGGATATGGGCAAGATCATTATTGATGGTAAGGATATCACCCGCCTGCCGGAGCACAAGCGCGCCGCTTACATTGGCCGTGTGTTCCAGGACCCCATGATGGGCACCGCCGCCACGATGCAGATTGATGAAAACCTGGCCCTGGCCGCCCGCCGCGGTGCGGGCCGCACCCTGCGCATTGGTATTACCAAAAAGGAAAATGCCGAGTACCACGAGCTGCTTAAAACCCTGGGCCTGGGCCTGGAGGACCGCATGACCAGCAAGGTTGGTCTGCTTTCCGGCGGCCAGCGCCAGGCAGTCACCCTGCTGATGGCGACCCTGAAAAAGCCCAAGCTGCTGCTGCTGGACGAGCACACCGCAGCCCTGGACCCCAAGACCGCCGCCAAGGTGCTGGAAATTTCCAACAAGATCGTGCAGGAAAACCACCTGACCACCCTGATGATCACCCATAATATGCGCGATGCCATCCGCTATGGCAACCGCCTGATCATGATGAACGAAGGCCATGTGATTTATGATGTGCGCGGCGAAGAAAAGACAAAGCTGGAAGTATCGGATCTGCTGCAGCGCTTTGAGCAGGCTGGCGGCGAAGCCAATGACCGCATGATCCTTTCCTGATAAGATTGCGTACAGGATCGGATTTGGATAAGTTTTATACCATTTAACTGCCGCTGTGGGCCGGATTTTACCGGTTTGCAGCGGCTTTTTTGTCTTTTGGAGCAGGAAAGAAGGGGCAAATTATCAAATTTCCGTGAAGTCATTTTCAAACCTTGACAGTTATGATATAATACAACTGTATATTATGACGGAATTGACAGACGGCAGAGTATCGGATCGTCTGTTTTCGGTTCCGTATACACCAAAAGAGAACATAAAGAACCCGGGAGAGTTCATTGTTTTCTCTGCATGGTATGCGGCCAAGGCTCTTGAAATGGATGTAAAGTGAGTGTGCTTTACACCGGGAGAGTGGCCATAAACAACGCGGCCGCAAGCGCCATGGGAAGTTATCAGGACTGTATAAAGGGAGCACCGCCTTTCCGCAGGAGGTATTTTGGATGCAGCGTTACGACGCCGTTTTATTTGATGTTGATGGAACATTGATCCATTCCCGGCCGGGCATTTTTAACTGCTTTGCCTATGCGTTCCGCAAAATGGGCCTTGACCCGGATGCGATAGATTGTTCCCGCTACCTTGGCCCTCCGCTGCGCTGGAGCTTTGCCCAGCACTTTGCAACGGATGCCGAGGTGGAGCAGGCCGTGGAGTATTACCGCGTGCATTACGAGGAAGTTGGCAGCCACCAGTGCAGCCTGTTCCCCGGGGTGCGTCAGATGATGGATACCCTGAAAGATGCCGGGCTGTACATGGCAACGGCAACCTGCAAACCGGTCGAAGTTGTAACACCCATCCTGAAAGAGCAGGGGCTGTTTGACTATTTTGACCGCATTGGCGGGGCCAGCATGGACGAAAGTGTGGACAACAAGACGGATGTGATCCGCCTTGTGCTGCAGGACCCACGCCTGGCGGGCAAACGCATCCTGATGGTGGGGGACCGCCAGGATGATATGCAGGGCGCAGTCAACAACCAGCTGCCCGCTGCTGCCGTGCTGTACGGCTATGGTAGCAGGGAAGAAATGGAACCCTGGAATCCGGTGCTGCTGGCGCAAAATTGTGAAGAACTGACCCAGTATATTCTGGGCTGAACCCCGCGCGGTGCAAAGCGCTGCCGGGCACAGCCCGCCGCCGGAACCAACCCGGCCCGCGGGCGCATCCTACATAAGGAACAAAGGGAGAAACGAACATTATGAGCCGCAAAACATCCGGCAGCCGGGCATCTTTCAGCCCAACCCAGCGCAAGGCATGTGCTGTTCTGGCAGTATGTGTGCTGGCTGTCATCCTTACATTTATTGCATCCTGGGTTTTGCCGGGCAAGCTGTCGCTGGGCGGCAGCGGCCGCTATGACCCGCAGGCCTATCCGCTGGATACTTCGCTGGGGTCCGTGCTGGCCAAAACCTCTGATGCAGGCACCGATTATGTCTCCTCCACGCTGTTTGTGGGGGATCAGTTTGCCAAGTCCCTGTATGACGATAAAGTCATCACGCTGGATCAGTTTGCAGGCAAGGACGGCCTGACCGTCAGCTCATTGCTGAACGATGCCTGCGTTTACTTTGCGGGGGATTCCAGCGCCTATACCGTCCCGCAGGCGGTATCCAAAATGAAACCCCGCCGCGTGGTCATGCTGCTGGGCAGCAACGATCTGGACGGCAGCCTTTCCTATGATAATTTTGCCCGTAACTATAAGCAGGCTGTCATCGCAATTACCGGTGCGTACCAGTACTGCGATGTCATTGTCTGTGCCATTCCGCCTGTGGCAAAAAAAGCATCTGATGCCGCCAAAACGCAGCTGATGATCGACCAGTTCAACCAGGAATTGGCCAAGATGTGCAATGATGAAGGCTATAAATACCTGAACTTGGCCGAAGCACTGAAAGACAGCAACAGCGGCTATGCCGAAGCAGCCTATTTGAACAACAAACAGAATGGCTTCAGCACATCCGGCGCGAATGTGGTGCTGAACTACCTGCGCAATCATGCTTACGATACTGCGGATACCCGCCCCAACACGGATGATATTCCGCAGCGTACTGAGCAGGCTGGCGGCAGCGCAGCCGCTACGGAGCCCACACCTTCGGCGACCCCTACAATGTTCAAATTGCAATACTTGGTGGAAGAAGGCAAGGGCACCCTGCAGGGCAATGACCAGAGCGGCGTAACTTCCATCGAAATGGACGCAGCCGAAAAGCAGACCGTGACCATTACCGCTGTGGCGGCGGACGGCTATACGTTCTATAAGTGGAGCGATGGCCTGACCACCGCTACCCGTGTGGACAGCGCGACCAAGGATATTTCCGTGACGGCAATGTTCAACGATGCCCGTGTGCAGATCAACCTGGATCAGGGCGAAAGCACCATCAAGCAGGGTGAATCCCTGACTATCAACGCCAGTGTCACCTTGGGCGGTAAGAGCTATGATAACAGCGGTGTGCAGTGGTCGGTCAACGATGACCTGATGCAGAATGGCGCCAGTTATACCTTTACGCCGAATGCCACCGGAGATTACCGCATCAAGGCCGGGCTGGAAGTCAACGGTACCTATACTTCGCAGGAACTGATGGTGCATGTGCAGGCACCGGCTACCACCGTCAGCATCACCGGTGTCAGCTCCATGCCGGCAGGCAGTACCACAACGCTGCAGGCCAACGTAAGCAATCCTTCGGGGGATACCACCTGGACCTGCGCCCAGAAGCCGCAGTGGAGTGCAACCGGCGATAACGTGCAGTTCAGCGCGGATACCGTTGGCAGCTATACCGTGCGTGCTGCCAACAATGGTCAGTATGCAGAGCTTGTCATCAACGTAACGGAACCCCTTTCGGACCCCACGGTAACCCCGGAACCAAGTGATTCGGGCGATCATCAGTTCCCGTTCTTCCCCTTTGGCGACGAAGACTGATTGCAGTCACACAGCGCCTGCCCCCGGCATAGCATAAGCCGGGAGGTGATCACATGTTTGTCTTTGACTGCGAGGCTGGCTATCAGCCGGATAACGGCCAGAACGATGTGACCGACGGCAGTGTGGAAAACTATGATTTTGACTGGGGCCAGCCCCTTGACACAGAACCCCTTGACGATGCGCTGACGGACGATGAACGGACGGAAGCACAGCACACGGAGTAATTGTTTTGGCGGCAGGGCAGCACCCCGGCAGATATCCGGCAAGAATAGACCGGAAAAAAGGAATAAATCTATGGCAAATTATACTTGTCTTTTACTGGATGTGGATAACACCCTGCTGGATTTTAACGCAGCAGAGCGTGCTGCGGTCGGCATTACGTTAGAGCATTACGGCATGCCCAACGGCCCCGAAGCATTGGAAACCTACCACCAGATCAACCGCCAGCTGTGGGACAGCCTTGCCAAAGGCGAGCTGAACCGCAGCAAGCTGTTTGCGGTGCGGTTTGGCCGCGTGATGCAGGCTCTTGGCACACCGGAAGCCGCCAACGCCCGCGAGATGAATGACTTTTATGAGAACGAGCTGGCCAACCATGCGGATCTGATGCCCGGTGCGCTGACCGCTCTGGAAGAACTGGGTGAAGTTGCTACCCTGGCAATCGTTTCCAACGGTGCTACCCAGGTACAGGAATCCCGCATTGCGGCATCCGGCATTGGCCGCTTTATGGATGGTGTGTATATCTCGGAAAAAGTGGGTGCGGCAAAGCCTTCGCCCAAGCTGCTGGACTATGCCATCCGGGACCTGGGGCTGACCAACCGCAGCCGTGTGCTGATGGTGGGGGACGACCTGCTGGCCGATATCAAGGGCGGTATCAACGCGGGGATCGATACCTGCTGGGTCAACTTTGCCAACGAGGAAAATAAAACCGGCATCCAGCCCAAATATACAGTGCACAGCTATGAAGAACTGTACCGCATTGTAATGGAGCCGGAAGAACTGGAAAATGTCGGCGTGCGCAACCGTCGGCATATGAACGAGGGCTGAAACAGACCAACGGAATGTGCCGCTGCCGGGGGAAAGAACTGAGCAGCGGCACATTTTCGGGTTTGATGCGCCCTTTGGTGGAAGAGTAAAACAAACTGGCTGCTGCTTTAATGTGAATCTGAAAACAAAGAGCATGACGGATATTTCGCAAATACAAGCAGGATTTAAGGCTTTTTAATGCAAAACCCTGCTGTGTTTGTAGAAATAGACTATATTTTCGACTTTTCTGATACACCCTAGTGGCCAGGGATACGATAAGGTGTGAAATTATGCTGATCGAACTGCAGGACCTTGGCAAAAGCTTTGGCGAGCACGAGGTCTTAAAACATGTAACAGCCAGTGTGGAACGCGGCGACCGCATTGGTATTATTGGTGCAAACGGCACCGGCAAAACCACGCTCCTGCGTGTGCTGTGCGGCGAAAGCCTGCCCGATGCCGGTGACGCTGCCTTTGCGGCGGGGGCAACCTGCGGCTACCTGGAACAGACGGGTCATCTTGACCCGGAGAAAGACGTTTACGAAACCATGCGCCTTGCGTTCCAGCCTGCGCTTGACGCCATGGCGGAGCTGGAGACCCTGCAAAAGCAGCTGGCAGCTGACCTCCACAACACGGCTATTACGGATAAGATCACAGCCTGCAACGCAGTGATCGATGCTATGGATGCCTATAATATGGATACCCAGATCAAAAAGGTGCTCAACGGCATGGGCTTCCCGGCAGATACCTGGAAGAAAAAGGCCGGGGTGCTTTCCGGCGGCGAGCAGACCCGCCTGCGCTTGGCCCGCTTGCTGTTGGAACGCCCGGACATTCTGATTCTGGACGAACCCACCAACCATCTGGATCTGGAAACGATGGACTGGCTGGAAACCTATCTGAAAGCCTACCGCGGCGCAGTGCTGGTGGTCAGCCATGACCGCTACTTCCTGGATTCTGTCTGTACCCGTATCTGGGAGCTGCGCGGCAAAACCATCACCACCTACCGCGGCAACTACTCCGCCTACCTGCCCCAGCGCGAAGCAGCGGACGAGCGCCTGCAAAAACAGCATGATGCCGATGTGGAAAAGGCGGCCAAGCTGCAGGATTATATTGACCGCAACCTGGTGCGCGCTTCCACCACCAAAATGGCCCAGAGCCGCCGCAAACAGCTGGAAAAGCTGGAAATCACCGAAGCACCCCAGGCGGAAGCCCACCAGCTGAATTTCCGCTTTGAGTATGATATTGAGCCGTATGATGAGTTGGTCATCATGAAAGGCTTAACTATCCGCATTGGGGAACGCACCCTGTTGGAAGCACTGGATTATGTCGTCCACCGTGGGGACAAGCTGATTATTGCGGGCCCCAACGGCACCGGCAAATCCACCCTGCTGCAGGTATTGGACGGTAAGCGCCGCCCCTCCGGCGGTATGGTGCGGCTGGGCACTGGTGCCAAGCCCGGTATCTTTGTGCAGCAGCAGACCCGCCGCGCAGGCCGCGTGATCGATGCCATCTGGAACCAGTACCCCCGCTTTACCGAGCTGGAAGTGCGCAGCCACCTGGCCAGGTTCGGCTACCGCGGCGAGGAAGTGTTCAAGGACTGCGCCACCCTTTCCGGCGGTGAGATGGCCCGCCTGCGCTTTGCGGAGCTGGCCCTGGAACGCCCGAACCTGATGTTTTTGGACGAACCGACCAACCACCTGGATATTTTCATGCGCGAAACGCTGACCGATGCGCTGTCTGCCTACACGGGCACCCTGCTGCTGGTCACCCATGACCGCTACCTGATGCAGACCCTTGGCTGCCCGATCCTGTACCTGGAAGATGGCAAGGCGACTTTTTACCAGAACTTCCAGAAGCTGCATGACCGCGATACTTCCAAACAGCCGGAACCCGCCAAGCAGGAGGATAAGCCCCAGAAGGCAGGCTATGGCAAGGAGCAGCGCCGCCGCCGTGCCGAGGTGCGCACCCGCCTGAAAGCGCTGGAAACCGAGATCGAAGAGCTTGGCGCCCATATTGTTGAGCTGGAAAACGAGATCAACGACCCGGAGGTTCTGCGCGACCACCTGCTTTTGCGGGATAAGTGCGATGAACTGGATGATTCCCGCTTCCACCAGCAGGAACTGTATGACGAGTGGGAAAAGCTGGCAGAGGAACAGGACCGCATGGATGCAGAAAGTGATTCCTGAAAAACGCGTTGAGCGCTGCATCTGGTACACCGGCCCGGAGACCCTTTTTGCGGCAGATCCGGTTGCAAAAAATGAGAAACATTAAAAACAGTAATGAAACTGTAACTTGCTTTCCTGATAAAAAGCGGTATACTATTTTTGATATTGGGCTTGTGCGGCTGGGCAGGTGCGCTGCATCATCCACCGCCAGCTATTTTGCATGTGTGCCGGTGCTTTGCCGGCTGGAGTAAAGCACGCTGCGCTTTTTTGCTAACCATGCGCAGCAGTAAGAAACAGGCAGGGAATACACTTTGCAGACAACGATCATCATAGCAACACATAAACCGTACTGGATACCGGAAGACCCCATGTACCTGCCGGTACAGATGGGACATGCCATCCACCCCGGCATTGGCTACATCGGGGACGATACCGGTGAAAATATTTCAGAGCGCAACGGCAATTTCTGCGAGCTGACGGGCCTGTACTGGGCGGCCAAAAACCTGGATTCCGATTATATCGGCATCGTGCATTACCGCCGTTACTTTGCCAGCCGCCTGCACCGTTTTGAGCGCAAAAAGCGTCGGGTCATCGGCCACGAGGAACTCAACGCTATTTTGGCCACCACCAATGTTGTGCTGCCTAAAGAGCGCCACTATTTTATTGAAACCAATTATACCCAGTATATCCACGCCCACCATGAACAGGACCTGCGGGTGACCCGCGCCATCATCGAGCGCAAATGCCCGGAGTATCTGCCGGCGTATGACACCTACATGTCCAAAACGCACGGCCATCACTTCAATATGTTCGTGATGAAAAAGGAACTGCTGCAGCACTACTGCACCTGGCTGTTCGATATTTTGTTTGAGCTGGAAAAAGAGCTGGATATCAGCAGCTATTCCACCAATGATAAGCGGGTGTTCGGCTTTGTGAGCGAGCGCCTGCTGGATGCCTGGCTGATCACCAACAACATCGCCTATGAAGAGCTTGACGTTGTATATATGGAAAGCCAGCATTGGCTGCGCAAGGGGATGGCCTTTTTGAACCGCAAGTTCTTCCCCCACAAGGAGGCTCACAAATGAAACGCACGGCAGCGGTTATTGTAACGTATAACCGCAAGGCAATGCTGCAGCGCTGCCTGCGGGCTTTGTGTACCCAAACGGCCGGTGTGCCGGAACTGTGGGTGATCGATAATGCCAGCACGGACGGCACGGCCGAACTGGTGGCGCAGCTGAACCTGCCAACCATGCACTATTATAATACCGGCAAAAACCTGGGTGGTGCAGGCGGCTTTGCCTGCGGCATCCAGCAGGCAGCGTGTTCCGGGGCAGAGTATCTGTGGATTATGGATGATGACTGCCTGCCGGAACCGGATGCCCTGCAGCAGCTGCTGCTGGCGGATGCCGAACTGGACGGGCAGTACGGCTGGCTTTCCTCCCGCGCACTGGCGCCGGACGGTAAAGACCAGCCCATGAACCTGCAGCGCAGCACGCCGTACAAAGATTTGGCAAGCTTTGCCGGGCCGCGGCAGCCCGCGGTTATGGCCAGCTTTGTTTCGCTGTTTTTGCGCAGCAGCACAGTGCAGCGCTTTGGCCTGCCCATTGCAGAATTTTTTATCTGGTCGGACGATTGGGAGTATACCCGCCGTATCTCCCGTAGCATGCCGTGCTATGTAATTCCCGCCAGCCGGGTGGTGCATGCAATGCAGAACGCCACGGTTGTCAACATTGCCACCGATACCCCGGACCGCTGGCCCCGCTACCGCTACTTTTACCGCAATGATGTGGTGCTTTACCGGCGGGAGGGGCTGCGTGGCTGGCTGTGGCTGATTGCCAAAGATGCCTGGCACAGCATTCAGGTGCTGCGCCACGGCCCGCAAAAATGTGAGCGGCTGGGCATTATCTGGCGCGGTTTTTTTGCTGGAGTCAACTTTCATCCAACCGTACAAGGCTTACCCACACAGGAGCAATGAACAATACACCACACACAAACTGCCTGACCCTGCGCCTGCTGCATGCGGCAAAGGGGTACAAAGCGGTTGCTTTTGATATTTTCGATACCTTGCTCAAGCGGGATTGCGCCCACCCGGCGGATCTGTTCGCCCTGATGGAAGTTACCCATCAGGCGGCTCTCGGCTTTGCCGGGGCGCGCGCTGCCGCAGAGGCAGAAACCCGCCAGACCCTTGGCCGCGAGGTGACGCTGGCCGAAATTTATGCACATCCTGCCTTGCGGGGTACTGACCCCGCTGCAGAGTGCGCAGCGGAACTGGCTATGATTGCCCCCAACCGACCGGTAGCCCAAGCCGCTGCGGCCTGCCATGCCCGCGGGCAAAAGGTATATGCGGTTTCGGATATGTATCTGCCTAAAGAGCAGATCGAAGCCATGCTGCAAAAATGCGGGCTGGATTTTCTGGATGGAGTGTTCGTTTCCTGCGAGTACGGGGTGCAAAAGCGCAGCGGTAAGCTGTTCAAGCTTTTTTTGCAGCAAACTGCCTTGCGCCCGGCGGAAGTCTTGTTTGTGGGGGATAGCCCCCGCGCGGATTTTGTCGGGGCAGCGCTGGCGGGTATCCGCTGCTTTTTGCTGCCGCAGCCAACCCCGCTGCCATACACCAAAAACCCGGCGGATGCCGTAGGTGGTGTCGCAATTGCCACCTTGCAAAACTGCTGCCAGAATCTAAGTCCCAGTGCTGCGCTGGGGGCAGAGCTGCTTGGCCCGCTGGCGGTTGGCTTTGCCACCTGGCTGCATGGGCAGCGCGCGGCTATACCGGGGGCAAAGCTTGTATTCCTGGCGCGGGATATGTACCTGGTGCGCCAGGTGTACCAGCTGCTGTACCCAGAAGAAGAAACCTTTTACCTGAAAGCATCCCGCCAAAGCCTTTTGCCAGCCCTGCTGCAATGCCCAATGAATGAGCAGGCATTGGCACTTTTGGCGGATACCCTGCCGCGCCAGCAGCTGACCCGGCGGCAGATCGCCGCCTATCTTGGCTTTGATTCCCCGAAGGGACACACCACCAAAACCTATGACCTGCGCACCCGCCCCTTGCCGTGCCGCACCAAAGAGATGCTGCTGGCCCTTGCGGCCCACAGCAAGCTGCCGGAAGGGGAACCGCTGCGCAGGCGGGCAGAGCAGGCAAGAGCATATCTGGAACAGGCGGGCTTGACGGATAGCCCGGTGCTGCTGGTGGATATCGGCAGCGGCGGAACCACCCAGCGTGTGCTGGAAGAGCTGCTGCACACCCAGCTGTACGGCTGTTACCTTGCCTGTGATGCGCGCCTGCACCAGAACCTGCCGCCGGAGCGCGCCAAAACATTTTTGTTTGACGGCTGCCCAGCCCCCCTGTGGTACTGGGTGGGCCAGCCCATGCTGGAAGTTCTGCTCTCCGAGCCATGCGGCTCCACGGTGGGATACCGCGCACAGGCCGGGCAGATGGTGCCGGAAATCGGGAAGGCGGGTGCAGATAACAGGGCAATCACCGCGCCGCTCTGGCAGGGCATGAGGGCTTTTGTTCAGCGCTGGCAGGCTGGCCCGCTGCGGGAAGTGCAAATTCCGCCGCAAACCTGCATCGCAGCGTTTTTGCAGATGGTGCAGGCCCCCCGCATGCAGGAGGTGCGCACCCTGGGTGAGATCACCGTGGAGGACGGCGGCAGCTGGAAGCTGGCTGCCCCAGCCAGCTGGGGCGCCTATCTGCGCGCCCCGGCACAGCTGAAACGGGACCTTGCCCAGGCACGCTGGAAACCTGCGTTTTTGCAGCGCCTGTTTGGCGTGCCGCTGCCATACGGCAAGGTGTACGCTGCACTGAAACATAAAAAGTAAGCATTAAAATGGATATAGAATATAAGGCAATACCGCATAATTCTAAGTGCCGATACGGCGAGCGAGGTGCGGCAGATGCCAAGCCAAAAGCGCAGATAATACTGGATGTCTTATCGAGCATTTTGGCAACGCAGATGCCGTGCCGCAGCTGCCGGAGCGGTGCTTAAGCCGCAAGGCGGGAATTGTGCGGTGTTGCCATAAACCAAAAGGCAGGTGAACCGTATGGAGCAGGCCCCATTGATCAGTATTATCATGCCTGTCTATAATGCCGGGGTGCTGCTGCATACCGCGGTGGAAAGCGTGCTGCGCCAGAGCTTTGCGGATTTTGAGCTGCTGCTGGTGGACGATGGCTCCACCGATGGCAGTGCTGCGCTGGCCCATGAACTGGCCAAAAAAGATGGCCGCATCCGGGTGCTGGAACAGCCCAATGCGGGCATCTGCGCTGCACGCAACCTTGGCTTGCAGCATTGCCGCGGCCAGTGGTTCACCTTTTGTGATGATGATGATACCATGCTGCCCCATGCATTGGAAACCCTGCTGGTCCTTGCCAAATCAACCGGGGCGGATGTGGTGCGCGGTGGCTACCGCCTGCTGCGGG